>Ga0153932_1000015_pt1 | contig 249900 bp, 242 predicted proteins | sample TSNJ016MetaG_FD_102273 | JGI IMG/M metagenome (GOLD analysis project Ga0153932, IMG submission 102273) | Attine ant fungus gardens microbial communities from New Jersey, USA - TSNJ016 MetaG | ecosystem: Host-associated > Fungi > Mycelium > Unclassified | place: USA: New Jersey, Wharton State... | reverse complement strand
CGCGGCGCTGACTTCGCCGAGAAAATGATCGATGCTTTTTTCGACGGCATGAAACATCGTCCAGGCACCACGTTCGGCACGTTTAACGACGATTTCCTGGCGTACAAGGACCCGGGCTTCAAACGCCTGGACCTGTGCAGCATCATTTTGAATTCCCGGTGGGATTGACTTCCTCGGCGGACCGCTCGGGCTCAATCCCATATCTATAGCGTTTTCGCAATGCTCAGAGGTCTGCAATGGCCGACGACATGTCGTCCAGCGACGGTACGGAATGGCCGTTGCAGTCTGATAGCCGCCCCTAAAACGGCGACGGCCGGACCGGCAGCAACGGGTCGGCAAGGGAGTCACGTAAATTGACGCGATCAGCGGCGAGCAGCGCACCGAGGAACTTCCGCGGACGGCCAGAAGCGGCCGTCGCAAACGCCGTTCAAATCTTCGAGACCGCTCTAGGTCGCGATAGGTAATGCTTGACGGAAAAGCCCGCGCGGAAGCTACACGCGCAGATTACACCTTGGACAGCGGCGCGTATGCCTGTTCCGGTATTTCCGCGAGTCGGGACGGATGCACTTGGCCACTGAGGCCGTAAAACTTTTGAAAACTCATGATTAACGGTGACCACCTGTCCGGATCGATCCGATTGGCATGACCGTCCACAAGCAGATCGGGATGGACGTGAACGCGTTGGATTCGCACCTCGATCAAGCTTATGAAGCCACGCAATTGGTCGCTATCCTCGCCGATGCCGTGGACTGCCGCGACGACAGCCTCGAGTTGAATTGGACATTCGAGTGCCCGTGCGGCCGCTACCGTATCGGATGCCACTCTCGTCATTCCAGCACGGCCGAATTTGTCGGGTTCGTAAACGTAGCCCATCGCGCGCCTGAATTCAGGAACAGGATAAACGCCCGTAGTGCGTGCAATCCGATCGACAGCGCCTACCTCTGTGGCAGAGGGGAGATTTAGCACGCATTCGCGGGTACGAACCAGGTTGCGCGTGGTCTGTGAGCCGGACGCGATACCAAGCACGCCTCGCCAGCCCAACCAGAACACTGAAGAAATAGGTGCGAGATTGTCTGTACCGTTTTCGTTGACGGTGCTGACCAGAGCAACCGGCGTCCCGAGATAGAGGATATGGGGCTCGGCGACAACGTGAGGTGCATTCATGATTGTTTTGTTCTCCGTAAATGGATGCAATCATGATGCCGCCTGTGCGCGCTCAATACGCCCCAGTTCTTGCTTTGTTATTTTTCTATCGAGGGAACATGCGATATCTCGAGCGTAGTGCCCAGTCACCAGCAATCTCGGTCGACTTGGCGAATGCTCCCGACTGGCCGTACCCGACCTAACGCTGAACGAAGCGAGTCGGTCGCTGCAAGTCATTCGGCGGCTGGCGGAAGTCGACCAAGTGCGGACAGTGGCCAGCATCGTCGCGCGGACATTTGAACGTCTCTTGCACCCCGGTTACCGGTCGATCGTGTCGACGTTCTGAGCTCACCAAGTCCGAAGACCTTTGGCCCCAGCTTATTGGATGAACCGGGCATTGGGCATTCGCCTCCGCAGCGGCAAACGTGATGCCGACAAGCGCCCGCTTCTCTTGCTACAACACTTGGTGGACGGAATCCAGTTCACCGAACAACTCCACGATCCAGTCGATGAAGATGCGCATACGCTGGCTGAGATGCCGGTTGCGCGGATATACCACATGGAATGGATATGGCGGCGGCTGCAACCCGTCGAGGAACGCTACGAGTTGACCGGTTGCAAGATAAGGCCGGACCTTGAACGAAAACAGGTGAATGACACCTACTCCCGCCAGACCCGCTGCAAGATGCGCATTGCCTTCGTTCACACTCAAAAACGCGTTCGGCTGCACTTCAATGGCTTCCGTTCCCACGCCGAACGGAGAGGGAACAACACGCCCTGTTCGTGGCGAGATATACCTCACGAGTTTGTGGTTGCGTTTTAGATCGGCGATGCTGGATGGTATGCCGTAGCGGCGCACATATTCCGGCGATGCACATGTCGTCCATCCTGCCCGGCCAACTTCTCTCGCCACAAGTGATTCGTCGAGCATCGGCCCTCCACGAATCGTGCAGTCAATGCCGTCTTGAATCATGTCGTTAAAGCTGTCGCGCACGCACAAGTCCACTTCAACATTCGGATATCGGGCGTGAAACCGGGGAAGGGCTGGAATGAGAAAGCTGCTTGCCAGCGAAGCACTTATGCCGATTCTGATCGTTCCCGCAGGATTCGCGTTCTCAAACGCGAACGAACTGTTGACTTCATCGAGGGCCTGCATGATCGGTAACGTTCGATCGTAATAAGCGGCGCCTTCGGGCGTGACCGCGACTATGCGCGTCGTTCTCTGCAAGAGCTTGACGCGTAGCTCCGCTTCGAGGTCCTGTATTAGTTTGCTGGCTGTGGCGAGAGGAATGCCCAGGGAGTCTGCGGCTTTGGTGAATCCACCGGTCTCGACCACTCTTGCGAAGATCCGGATGGCCAACAGGTTGTTCATCGGTAGCCCCAAATGAGGTGCGTGCCAGTTGATGGAATCACCGGCGCGAATTAGGGAATCAACGCCAACTTGCCCTGCGTACTGCGGCTCTCGATTGCGCGATGAGCCAAGCTTGCATCATGAAGCGGAAATCGCGTGGTCGGCAGCGCACTGAGCCAACCCTCTTCGATGCCGCAGATCACTTCCGCCGCACGTTGCTGCATTTCAGCAGGGTCCCGGATGTAGGTGAATAGCGATCCGCCCGCCACGCGTGCGCCTTTGAGAATCAATGGATAGATCTGCACGTCGGGCGCGACGCCCGATGCCTGGCCATAGGCGATTGCTGTGCCGCGAGGAGCAAGCGCCTTTACCGTAGAAGAAAACGTCGTTGCTCCGACGGCGTCAAAGGCAACGTCCACCCCACGGCCTTTGGTGATCTCGAGGACTGCATCGAGAAAATTACCATCGATATAGTTCACCGCATAGTCGGCGCCAAGTGACCGGATGGTCTCGAGCTTGGCCTCGGTGGAAGCCGTCCCAATCAGGACCGCCCCTAGGCGCTTCAGCCACTGGACCAAGAACTGGCCGACTCCTCCAGCCGCCGCGTGCACAAGTACGATGTCGCCCGGCTTGATCTGGTGGTACTCGGCCAGCAAATACTGGGCGGTCACACCCTGGAACAGCAATCCCTCGTCCGTCGTAAAGCTCGATGGTATCCGGATTGCCCGATCAGCGGGCAAGACGAGTTGCTGCGCGTAGGAACCGGGGACGTTAATCCATGCAACGCGGGTGCCTAATGGAAACGCTGCCACTCCGGGGCCGGCCAGGCGGACCGTACCGACCCCTTCGTACCCCGGCACGAACGGGACCGGTTGATAGTCCACGGCGCCGTTGCGCTGATAAACATCCACATAGTTAACCCCTGCGGCCTCCACATCGACAAGGACCTCACCGCGCCCGGGCGATGGCGGCGGCGCTGGGACCACCTCGAGTACTTCAGGGCCTCCCGTTCTGCTGACAAGAATCTGCTTCATCTCGCACCTCTGTTTGATGACATCAAAGGGGAGGGCGTCGATCACCGAGGCCGCCTGACCGTTCCAGAAGTGCACCCAGCCGAAGGATCGTCGCTTCGTCGAGCCACTTCGCGACCAGCTGGATTCCGATGGGGAGGCTTTCCGAGCTAAAGCCGTAAGGCACGGAAAGCGCGGGGAGTCCCGTCACGTTAAATGGCGAGGTCGCGCGCATCACGTGCATCCATGACACCGTTTCACCATTGACGACGAGCTCCTGCGCGCCATGAGGCGTGGCGGTCATCGGATTCACGGGACAAAGCAGGACGTCGTACTTCTGGAAAAATCCGGCGAATGCCGAGCGCAGCGCTTCGGCTCTTCCTTCTGCGGCAAGGTAATCACGAAATGAAGGATCGGGAAACGCGACAATGCCTTTGCCGATGTCGTGCAGCTCGCTCTCACGTCCCGCGGCAAGCTCCTTGATGTATGGCACGATTTCTCCGTAGACCGTCGTCATCAACGTGGCAAGCGGGTCTCCAAGGAACGGCAGGGTCACTTCCTCGACATCGCATCCAAGCTTCGCAAGTTGTGTTGCAGCTGCTTTCACGGCGGCCGTGATCTCAGGATCGACGGGACCGAATGCGGCATCCGATACCCAGCCGACTCGAATCGGCTGACCGGCCCGACTGACGTCGCCAGAGTCTGCGTTGCGTGTGTGTACCGCGTAACCGTCGACGCCGTCGGGTCCCTTCAGAATCGAATAACCTAACGAAACGTCGCGAATGGTGCGGGCCATCGGACCGACATGCCACCACTTCGAGATTACCGCCGGATAATGGCCGGTGTAGGGAATGCGGCCATGCGTTGCCTTGAGTGCAGCGATCCCTGTGAACGCAGCCGGTCCGCGAACGGAGATTGCCACGTCGCTGCCAATACCGATCGGCGACATACCCGCAGCGATTGCTGCCGATTCACCTCCGGACGACCCACCCGGCGTGCGGTCGAGGTTCCACGGGTTGTTGCTGCGTCCTGTCACGAGGTTGTCGGTTTCCGTCCATGCGGAGAATTCCGGAAGGTTGGTCTTCATCAGCGGGATACCGCCGGCCCCCTTGAACCTTGCGACAGCCGTGGCGTCCTTCGCGGGTATGTTGCCGGCAAACAATTTCGAGCCACGCTGTGTGAGGACGCCTTCGGTATCGAGCGCGTCCTTGATTGAAAACGGCACACCGTGAAGCGGGCCTAGCACCGCGCCATTCAGTACGGCAGCCTCGGCCGTTTTAGCAGCTTTGATCGCATCATCGCGCATCAAGGTCACGACGGCATTGACCTTTGGATTGACCGCTTCTACGCGGTCAAGATGCGCATTGACGACCTCGACTGGCGACAGCTCCTTCGTCCGGATCAAGCGGGCGAGTTCGGTTGCGTCGCGATAAAAAATCTGAATGTCGCTGTTTGAAAAGCTCATGGTATCCACCTGTCCGGTTCGTTCGTCGCGGGAAATATGCGCGTTATCCGGCGTCGTCGTGCGACGCACGTCGCGTATATCTTGTTGAGTCGGACGAAGTGTAGGAGCGTGGTGGACGAAGATAAACGCGATTTAGTGGAAACACTCTCCAGTCGTCTGGATAGTACGAACCAAGGCTTCTCGGTGGTGGGCGAAGTCCCCGAGGATTGTTGTGGGCGGCCGTATCATTGCCTCGTGTCGGCGCATGGAAGTACGAAGATTTATGTTTTTTTGGAAAGTGGCGTACTTCGAGCCAATGAATTTGCCACCTCGTGGTAGTGACCACCGCTGGCGAGTTATAGCTTAATCCATTCGTAGATCGACTAGCAGAGGAGACGATCTCTGGTGGGATAACTCGGAGTGGGCGCGGACCGACCGCCGGCGGGAAACATCAAGTTTTCGTTCGCCCGCCTCCGGCCAGAAGCGGCCCGTCGACCGGTCCATCAAAATCGACGACAATCCCGAAGAGTCGCTAGTCTCAGCATATTCGGAGAGTCCAATGCCGGTTTCCATGTCTAGGTTGATACTTTACGTCCGTAATGTTGAGTTGCTGAAGTCCTTCTATCAGACCCATTTCGGGCTTCCGGTCATCGAAGAAATCGAAAGCGAATGGGCGGTGCTGAAGGCCGGTGGTATTGAGATTGCTTTTCACAGAGTTGGTGAGTTCTATCGCGAGCGACCAAATCGCCCCGACACTTCGAACGCAAAAATCGTCTTTTCGGTGGAATCAGGGCTATTGGAGTTGCGCGAGAAACTGTTGAGTGCGGGTGTCCGGATGCGTGACCTGAAACGTTACGATGGCTTTGCCCAATTGATGTGCGACGGAGAGGACCCCGAGGGAAACGTCTTCCAGCTTTCCCAAGCTGATTAGATGACGAACTGGTATCAGGCGACTCGACCGCCCCACGCGGGTCGCGTGCTGCCGATCGCCAACAGGCAGGGACCGACCCGGAGCAGCCAGTCACTCTTCGCCCTAACGGACATTCACAGAACTGCTAACGTGCCCTCGCCAGTCAGTTCAATAGCGGCTGCGATTTGAAAACCCAGCTACAACCAAGCCCATCGTGAAAGCACCGACCAAGGCTTCGGACGCGCAAAGAAGTTTCCACCACGGTGACGTCGGAAAAATATCTCCATAGCCTAAAGTGGTGAATGTGACAGTTGAAAAATATATGCTATCGCGCCAGTCACGTAACACTTGACCATTATTAAATCCGTGATTGTGGTAGAAGGCTGCGTAGATGGAAATTACAGATACCGCAAACCCAACAATGCGTAGCGGACGCTCCCCGTAACCCCATAGCGCGCTTTGAATTAGGGACGAAAACCAGCGCATCCTATATGGAATTAGTCTTGAAAAATAGCGCGGATAAAACCACATCTTCAATTTCGCTTTAACTATTTCTACCAATGCGCGCTGTCGATCTGCACTGTCGATTAGACCGCGATTAATTAGGCTCAGCATCGACCGAATGCTTCCTCCATATGGTAGGTTGGGAAATTTTCCGCGATTTTCCGGCAACAGGTATGGCCTAAATTCGGATTTTCTCGAGTAGACCCGCTCCCTAAAGTAACATTCGGACGCCTCCTGACGCATTCCGCTGCTCTGAAATGCTATCCGTAGGAGCCGAAATGTTCTTGCCGTTTCGATGTGTGGAGCCCCTTTCGCTGGATTGTAGCTGACTTCACGAAGCTCGCAATTATCGAGGAATGGGGTCACTCGCGAATCGGAGAAACCGATTTTTTGAGCGAAGCAATCCAACAATCGAAAATCATTGATATCGCATTTTTCGAAATAGAAATCTTGAAGCCTTGATTCGCTAGCAAAGAATTTGGGTATCGCGCACTGATGGAACGTGTAAAATGCAACCTCTGCGTTATCAAAACGAATTTCTCGGCAAGAGCTGTAATTAATATTCAACCAGTATGAGCCGTGGAACATTCCAGTTACACAAAGGAAGTCAAGGTCACAAAAATCGAGATTCCGAGAGGCGATCACAACGCCCTCGGGCAACGTAATTTGCCCCAACTTTAGTACTGGAATATTTTGAAAAAGATTGGCCTGCGTGACTCCGTGACTGGATTTAACTCCTGACCATGAATTGTAGCTAAAAGTATCTGTGCGCGAATTATTCGCTGTGTCGTACGAAAAAAAATCGATTGCTTTTAAGATTTTGTTTCGCCCAAAGAAAATATGGGTAGAACGTCCCGATGTTTTTCGTATCAGTACGCCCCCCTGTTCTCTTTTCAGATTCGTCCACAGGAAAACATTCAATCACGCGTTGACCGAGAGCGTCTCCGGGGCGATCGATTACTACCTTGGCGGCCGTCCCCTTAAACAGATCACCGGATGGAACGATCCGCATCATTACGTGCTGATCAAATGGGAGTGATTTTACCCAATCTTGAAATCCAGGTAGCAACGTGGCGAACTTTGCGAACAATGCCGGGATATCATTGTTAGCACGCCATTCGTTAAACGAATATGGATCCATGCTCCAAAGAGCTGCCTGTTGCGGGTAATTGGGTGTAGTCATTTCTCGTTTCAAGAAGTTGAGTACGGATTCCTGCCAAGTCTTCTCGCAGCTTCAGGGGTGCCGGTTGTCAGCAAACAGCACCCCCGATTGTCACCGATTGAAGGCGTTGGGTCGAATGGCCGTTCCTAGGTCGCGTGCGGCCGTATGCAATTGGCATACGAGGCTGAGCCTCGCAACCTTAAGCCGCCTCATGGCTGATCCGGAAGCAGCCATTCATTGGGACTACCATTGTCCATCGCCACAGCCAAACGAACGATGCCACGCCATCCGCCGACAGTGTGGCTCTGCGCGACTGGCCAATGGCGAGATCGATCCGATGTTTCGGACGCAAACTGACGCACGGATGTCACTCTTTCGTGCAGAATCATAAAACTTCCGAAAACTGGCATAAAAATGGAATCAGCAGAAGAAAACTACCGATTGCACCTTCGTGATCCGATCGCCATTAGACAGCTTGTCCAGTCATTGCTGGGCTCTGGCCGCATTCTGGAAGCAGCATTTTATTTCGAAAAATTAAAAAAACTAAAACCACAATCATACGCAACAAATAAGCTTGGATATTTACTTTCCATTAAACGTCTCGACCCATATGTCCAAGCGTACGACATCGCCCTGAAGGGATTTGGCAGCGGTTCGGAGGATTTACACGCGCTTCGCTTAGCGTACTATATTGCATTTTCAAATTTTCCACTTGCTTTGGAGGAGGCAAAGTATCTGTGCACTCTGAATGTAAAGGAAAAATTCACGATGGATGTATTGATTCAGGCAATCGAAGAAACGCGGGATGAGCCGCTCTCGTCGTTATTCTTTGACAAACAGCTGGCAAAGATAGTGCCAAATCCAAAGTTAGAAAAAACATTTCGTCAAATATTGATCGGCCGCCTAATTAGAAGCGTAAAAAAAATTCATGATTAAAATGGTGAATTTCTATGTCTTGAAAATTTTAGCAGGCGGCGGAGCTGTCTTTCCAGTAACCGAGGTGTACGGCGACATTGAAATACGTCCTGCAAGCGCCGACGACAAAACGGAGGGCGCTGCGATCAGCGAGTCGGCATCTGATACATCACTGAAGAATGAACATCAAATCGCAGCAAGAATTGCCACCATAGTTCGCGCGATATCTACCGAAGAAGCCACTCGACTGGCCGATGAAAAATTTGTCCCAATTCTTGATTTACTTTCAGCGAAATTTGCCTTAAGCGATTTCTCCGTAACGCAAGTTGGTCACGTTAAAAATTTAGATGATGGGACTATATATCCGATAAAAAACAATCTCTTTGGTCCAAGCTTGACCTTCATCGTTCCTAGGGGAACCGTGAATAAATCTGATTTTGAACATTGGATTATTCGTCAAACGACCGATCTTGCGGAGAGATACAAGCGCTCTCTTCATTGGACGAGAAATGCGAAGTGGGAGAAAAGCATGCAAATGGCAGTTCTCTATAGGTGGTTTTCGGTCGAGGCTTTATTTAAGGAAAGCGAAAAAGATAATATATCGAGCTTGCTATTGCTATACCTCGGATTCCCAGGGAGCACGTATTCAAAAGACATCTCTCGAGACCTCTTGTTGCAATTGTCTGAAAACGAGATCTGGGTAAAGTGGAAGAGATTGTTGCGGGATATTGTTGATAAAATAAGAATATTCCGAAATGATTCAGTCCATTCCGGTTTTAGAAGTGTCGACTACACTTCGGACGAACTGGTTTTGTATAACACAATAATGACGTATGCGGCATCCCGATGTCAGGGCGCCGTTAGAGATGCGCTGACGCAAAAGATTGCTACGGCTTCTGATTTTAAAAGCTGTGCCAGTACCATATTCGAGAATCGCGGAAACGTTGTAAACGATATCATTGGCAATATAGTCTTCACATTAGACAACACTGTGTCTCGGCCTCTGTCAACAGGGCGTATCAGTGATGCGCCAGGCCGAATTGTTTAAGTATCGCCACTAACCGGTGCTCGCCGCGTACAGCCTCAATAGATAGCATACGCAGCGTGAACCGCACGAGTCGCGTCTGTGACCGCGCTCCGCATCAGCCTTTCCACCACCCGATCGACCGGCCCAATTCGAGAATGAACACGCCGAAGGTCCCTACTGCTGCCAAGATGGCGAGAGCGCGTTCAAATGATCCCAAGGTGACTGACTTCTGAGTAACTACTTTCTTGCCGTCCCAATACAACTCGCCAGTTTCCGTGTGGACCCCAATGAATGACGTCCCATCAATGGATATGGCGCGCACACCATCGGGCCACTCCGGCGGCCGATCGGCCGAATACATAGTTTTGCGCAAGTTTTGCCAATCAGTGTTCATGAGCACCCCACGTGGTTGATGGTGATCGATTGTCAACCATCCAACCCGAGCTGTCGAACGTCTCCAAGTGGCCGATTGCGGGCAAACACTGAACAGATGGGGAGGCCTGCCGCTTATCGTTTCGTAACCGGTGCAGGCCGTCCCTCAGGCGACATTCACAGCCCTCGGAAGCGGCCACTGGCAGCCGAAACACTGCTTCACTGTACGGCCGCCGGTCTAACGTTCTCTAGCCTTTTGCCCCTATGCATCTGAGGAATAGTGAGCCAGGTCCCTTAATTGACTCGGCGGGAAAATGGTAGCGCAAGCTCAGATTGGAAAACTCAAAGTTGTAGTCAATCGAAAATTGCCCATCGATCAAACTTTCTACAACGCGAGTTGCACTTGGTCCCAAAAATTGCCCCCTTATCGCCATATGATCGTCGCCTGTTGGCAGATCACCATTGCCGTCAGCGCCACTAACATCGGCTGAAGTTAGGATCAGCCGTTGAGAGGTGGCCGATGGTTCGGCGACCCAAAAACGAGTTGACATGCTGGCGCAATTCGGGAGCCCTTGTTTTCCTCGGACGCATTGATCGCTAGGCGCATCAATTTCAATCCCAAGCTTCTTGAACCTCCCCCCGTGATCTCCGGTCATCATCAACCGGCATACGTCGCCGTTTCTGCGGATGTCCTTAGAAAACGATGCGGCTACATCAGCATCGAGGATCTCATGAACGCTTTCATGAGATAGTTTGGCTGTGGCTTCACTAGCCGATATGGCAGGGTGCGGGTCCATAGACATGTGCACCCCTTTTAGCTCGGTTATAGTATCGGGTCGACCGCCTGCGCGAAAGTTTGGGCTGAGAATCTGGAGGTGCGTATCATCAACCCATCGAAAACGAATGCTCGGATCGGGCTCAGCGAGATCAATTTGAGTCTTCGAACCTCCATTGCGTTTTTCCACGACGATAAGTCCCGTCGCGCAACTCCCACTGCAACCACCGACCATGAAGTTTTTTGCGACTAGCTGACCATTAGGCGATCTGTCGGAACTAAAAAGTTCTTCGCTCGGCGATAGGAACGTCGAGTAACTTACAGTTAGCAGAAAAACTACAACAAGAACGGTCACTATTCTCGCAAATGAGTATCTTGCGCTTTTAGCCATTACTCCTCGCGCAGTGAAATACGTGGCGCTTTCATTGAGAGGTCACTTGGATGTCGTTGGCCTTGTAACTGGCGGCAATTGCCGATTGGAATACATAGCTCCGTTGATATCAGTTACGACTGAAATAATAGCGAGTTCCTTCGCCAAGCATATTACAAAATATCGATTGTTATTTGCTTGACCGGACCTAACAACTCCGTCTACGAATTTGTTGGATCGTCAGCGAATGAAAGTCCTTTCTCAAGCGCCTTATCGGCCATGTGCAGCAAAGTTCGACCCTTTAGGGTTTCTCAACTTTCCCAGCCATCTGCGTTTATTGTGAGGATCCTGCCGACCTTGCCGCCGACCTTCTGGAAAACTTACCGCCGCCTCCTGCTCAAACGCCAGTTTGTTTTCTTCTTAGACGACTGCTGATGAGCGGCGGCTTGAGCGGAACTGAATTCTGCTAGCGAGGTTCAACGCGTTAAGAATTGTTGGTCGGCTGGTCTGCGCTTTTTCCTTGAGACGTAAGCCAATGTAAATGCGCCAATTGGAAACATCATCAATACCACGGAAATCATTAATAAAACGTCCTCAGTGCTGTGCCTCGTTCGTCGAACCAGCACCGATCGCGAGGGATCTGCAGGATCAAAATAAACCGCCACAATACTGCTGTCGGGGCGCGATTGAGCTGCAAGCACGGCGTCGCTCTTGCGCAGATACCAGTGCGCATCAAACCCTCCCGTCAGGGCCATACTCCTGCCCCTATACGTCCGCCCATCAGTGGAATAGATGTATGCCCACTCTGGTGACCAGGTCTGACCTCCGTGCGCTGGCTGTATTGATCGCAGCGCATTGCCTAGTATCGTCGCATTTGTTGTCGGCCAATGCTGTTCGTCCCGCGAAAGCTGTCGGGATTGGATCACCCCGAGAAAAAACTGCGTACCCATATATGCGACCCAAATCGACATGCTCAGCACAAGAAATTCAACAAAAATGTTAGGTACCTTCGTGGTTTCCCCACCGCTTTTGGCTAACCCGTTGGACTTGCTCGCCGCTCGCTTCTTGTATATTAAAAGGGCGATCGTCAAGAAAACTACAAAAGCGAGTGCGATTTCGAATATGTGAATTGGCCAGTTGCCCGTTAGCGCCAGCCTCACTAGTGAGAACACCAGCGCAAGACATGCAATGACCGCTCGTAGCACATAGACGCTTCTCATAAAGATTTGTCAATCACTCTTATGTTCGTAAAATTTAGCGTCCGATACCGGCTTACACTGCCGACACTGTCGGCTCAAACGCGCTTTTCCCACTCGCGCTTACCTGGTCTTTCGTCAGAAGGTGACGTCATACAATTTGTTATCGACCCACAGAGCAAATTCTAAAGAGCAAAGATGTCGTCAGTTTCACTCGTTTGTGGAATGACAAGTGAGCATACGTTCTGCAAGACGGCGAGCGCCATCGGCAACCTCTTTTGCGGCGCGGTTGCCACAGGGTGCCATGCGCGGTTTGCGACAGTTCTAGTCGGCCGGACGTTAGTCCGCTTCTGGCCGCTTTAAGACGGCCTTATTGATGCACTACGGCATAATTACACGCGAATCCGCTCGATTTCGTCGAGGGTAATGTTGTCGTGACGCCGGTCATAGAGCTGGGTGGTACGGGTCGACGCGTGGTTTGCCATCGCCGCTGCGTTCTCCAGCGTGCCGCCGTTTTTCAGATAGGCGGTGATGCCCGTCGCGCGAAACGTGTGGTTGCCAATCTTCGTGTTGATGCCGACCGTAAGCGCTCTGCGCGTCACCATCGCATCCGCATTCGCCTGGGGCAGGGCAGTGGTGCTCAGGCGCCCAGTCCCGCGCTGGATCGTGCGAAACAGCGGCCCCTTACCCTCGGCGCCAATCCCGGTGCCGTCGATGTACGCATCCAGATACGCTTCAAGCGTGTGGTGACAAGGCATCTCGTGCTGCTTGCCGCCTTTCTCGCGCAAGCGCACCCATAACCGTTTGTTCTGCGTGTACACGTCGTCCACGCGCATCGCGAGCGCTGCACCCACCCGTGCGAACGAAGACACCATCAGCCCAATCAACGCCCGATCCCTGAGGCCAATGGGTGTGCTGACATCGATGCTATCAAGCAGCTGCCGGGCTTCGCTCGCATCGAGCACAGGGGTCTTGCCCTTGCGAGCTGTATGAGTCGGCCCACGCACGGACGCCGCAGGGTTATGCGGCACGACCTGGCCAGTGACGAGCCAGTCAAACAGGTGGCGGATTGCCGCCAGGTGCTGCTTGACGGTCGGCGCCGACAGCATCTGCGTCTGCAGTTCAATCCAGGCCGCCACGTGCAGCGGCTGCACGTCAGTGATCGAGCTCACGCCGGCCTGCGCGCACCAGGCGAGAAACTCGCCCACCGCGTGCGCATACGCCCGCCGCGTGTTCGGATTGCGAATTGCCGCCGCGAAGAATTCAAGAAAGCGCACGCCGGCACGTTCGCCGGCAGCTTTAACCAATGCGGGTGTCGCGATGCTATTTAGCGTGACGATCTGGTTCATGCGACCGTCTCGATTGACTCGGCACGTGCATCGACGACGTATAGCAGATGGCTCGCAAGCAGGATCATCTCGATCGCCCAACGCGGGCCATCGACTGGTGCATGCCTGTGCGAGTGAGGATTCTTGTACGAGCCGATCGCCCCAGTGAAAAGGTCTCGCATGGCTTCCTGCTCGGAGGCGACGAGCGTGCTGTCAGTAAGCGGGCCATTCTTGGGATTGAATGCATCCCTCATCAGTTGCGTCCCGTAGACCGTTGGTGGAAATTTTCCGGCAGCACGCACCGCGATCTCCACTTCCCGCATGGCCTCGAAAACCGCCGTCTCGTATGCGCTGCGCACAAAGGACAGCCAAACGGTCGTGGCGATCGTCGGGTGCAGCAGTTCCTTTGGAAGCAGGCGAGCGGTCCGATAATCAGAAAACGCTGTGGGATTCTCGAACTTCTGCGCTCGGCGACTTAATCGGCGCCAACCATTGTGACCGTTCATACCTTCGTCCGGCACCGCCAGACCCTGCGCCTCCAGCCAGGCTAAAGCCTCGGCCAGCGCGAGATCGACTTCGCTTAAGCGCTCACGTGGATAGGGAGTCGGCCCAGACATTTCCAACTCTAGCCGCAGATTGCCAAGGTTGAATTTTGCTTCCCTCCGAGCACGGAGCCAAAAGATCACTTTGGCAGCCAGCTCTTCCGGCTCCAACGCGAGCAGCACCTCGACATCGGGGATTTCAGCTCGCATTTCAAACATGGGTCCTCCGGGTCTTTTCTATATGTGATAAAGGACATTATCGTATATACCAGATGTTTGATCGAAGACACAAAAAGACCTTCCCAAGCGTTGGCCGGCCTACTTTCTATTTTAAAGCCCGAAATAGTGATGAGCTGGCCCCTTTTTTCGAAGCCTCGTCTCTGGTGTCAGGTCGGCGTATTGAAATTGGTACCTCGGCCAACAAGAGGACGCCGCGTCACCCATATTTTTGATCTAGATCAACTAAGTACTGATTTTTAGACTTCGGACGCTACTATTTTGCGCAATGACTTGCAGTAACGTTTTGATGGTCCGTTAACACGTCTGCAAGGACGCGCATGTTGACGATTCAAACGACATCAATGCCGATGCAGCCGCTCCGATCCATTACCGATGCACTGAACGAAGTGCCCCGCCGATGTAACGATTGCAGATCCACTAATACACTTACAAGAAAAGGTCGGAATGATCACACGCATGAAGATTGGCCATCGATTCGCGGCGATGCTGGCGGTCGTGGTCGCCGGATTCGTCGTTTATGGTGCGTCATCGTTCAAGGTTCTTCACGACCTGAAGGTCAACGGCCCCACTTACCAGCGCATCGTGCAAGGCAAAGACCTGATCGCGGACATTTTGCCGCCACCTGAATATGTGATCGAGTCTTACCTTGTAGCGTTGCAGATAATGAGCGCCGCACCGGCAGACCGGCCGGCACTGGTAGAAAACTTGAAATCACTGAAAAGCGACTACGACACTCGTCGTACGTTCTGGGTCAAGGAAAACCTTGACGAAGCACTGAGGCAACAGAGTGACCAAGCAAACAAGCCAGCCGCGGACTTCTACGACGTTGCCTTTAACCAATTTATTCCCGCACTTGTGAAAGACGACAGTACCGCTGCGGCCGCGGCGCTGGACAAGATGAAAGAGCGTTACGCAGTGCACAGGACGGAAATCAATAAGCTCGTTGACATGGCTTCCAAACGAAACGCACTTGATGAGGCCGACGCCAAAGTCGAGATCACGACGTCGACATGGATCATGCTGGCGATATTGCTCAGCGCCGTAGGCCTGACTACGCTTGTTTCAGTCGTCGTTACGCGTGGCCTGAAACGTCAACTCGGCGGGGAACCGGCCTATGCAGCGGACATTGCCGGCAAGATTGCAGCCGGTGATCTTGGCGTCGAGATCGTAACAAGGGCACACGATGAATCGAGCTTGCTGTTCGCTATCAAGTCGATGCGCGACAGCCTTGCCAACATCGTAGGCCAAGTGCGCACGGGCACCGAAACTATCGCGACTGCATCCAGTCAGATCGCAGCTGGCAACCTCGATTTGTCTTCGCGCACGGATAAACAGGCTAGCGCACTTGGACAAACCGCGACGGCTATGGATGAGTTGAGCGCCACTGTTAAACAGAATGCCGACAATGCGCAGCAGGCGAGTCTGCTTGCAACGGGTACATCTAAAGTTGCCGTAGAGGGGAGCGCCGTCATGTTGCGGGTAGTTGATACGATGGGATCGATCAATGAATCGTCCAAGAAAATCGTTGACATCATCAGCGTCATTGAAGGCATTGCGTTTCAAACCAATATCCTCGCCTTGAATGCCGCAGTGGAGGCCGCGCGTGCTGGTGAGCAAGGGCGTGGCTTTGCCGTCGTGGCTTCTGAAGTCCGCAGTCTTGCCCAACGCTCGGCCGCTGCAGCGAAGGAAATCAATGTTTTGATCAGTGACTCAGTGCAAAAGGTGACGGCCGGCTCGAAACTTGTCGATCAAGCTGGCTCGACCATGCAGGAGATCGTTGACGGCATTCAACGAGTGAGCAATGTCGTGAATGAAATTACGACAGCCAGCCACGAGCAGACAACGGGTATCGACCAAATCCATCACGCAATCACACAGATGGATGACGTGACACAACAGAATGCGGCGCTCGTCGAGCAAGCCGCAGCGGCATCTGGGTCATTGCATGAACAGGCCGACCATCTGACTAGCGTGGTCAACGTGTTTAAGCTTACTGGAAGCAGCCACCGAGGTTCTTTATCAGTATGACTTCGGTCCGACAACCAACGCCCGCGCACGCTTGACCTGCGACGTGGGCTCAATGCTGGCCTTAAAATCTCTCAGGTTCTGTGCCCTCGGCGAGAACTTTTAAGTCCCGCCAACGCGAGGCTTTTTTGTCGGGTTGAGGCCAACGAGCCGAGCATGACGTCTAGATGGGCTGAATAATTAAAGACTGGACATAAAACACCCAACAGCGGCTTTTACATAACGCTTGATCTAATAAGCAGTCGCCGCGACCGGCAGAAGTCGATCCTCAAGAGCCCTTCGCTTGTAAACGCAAAGACAATTAGTACGTACAAGGCACGGATTCTTGAGAACTGAAAATGCCGCACGAGGTTGCGCTTATTCGGTATGCCGTCCGTCACGAACTCTTCGGTCATGACGAATGATGCTGTGCAGATCCCTGCGCGCTCCCGGACATAGTCTTGCCACTTCGAGGGTGGTCAAACGGCAGTTCGGCCTCCCTGCACTAAGTCCTGGAGGACTCACCATTGCTCTGTCATAACACTTGACGTCCGAGCGACATGCTGAATGTCGCGCCTAAAGCCGTCATCCGTTAATCCAATAGATCTTCCTTGCGTGGCTGGGGAGGACTTTCGTTCGGGACCGTCCCGGTGTGACATCGCTTCGTCTACAACGATATCGCCGAAAATTGTTAGATATGTCGCAAATAGCGAGAAGCGCTGCATCCGCTACCGAGCAACCTACGTATCTCTTCTGAATCGTCACAGATCACAATCCGCTGATTTGGCGCTTTCGTTGTGAAGGATCAGTGCGATCTTTTCGCCGAGTGCAGGGCCCTTTTGAACAAATGGAGCCGGAATGCGCAACGATTTAAGCACTTTTGAATTTGACTTGTTGAAGCAACTCATTTTCGGCGGTAGCACGTCAATCTCCCCTATGGTTTCAGAGCGTTTGCTTAACATGGGTTATGCCGAGCGTGTGTTCTCAAAAACAAGGGCTTCGGATTTAGGTCGGGCCCGTTTTTTAACCGGCCTACCAAACTACGACAGGCAGGAATCCGTCTACGAAGCGCCTTGGATGGAGAACAGGTGAACAATGCAAAAGCAGGGCTAATAATTCTACTGTTTTTCCCTGGCATTTCAACTGCACACGTCAAATGGTTCTGTTCCACCGCCGACGCCTCGGTTCCGCCTCTCGCTTTGCACTCGGTAATTACGCCAATATTTGTTGCCTGCCTCGTGGCGTTTGCGATTTTGCTGTCTGCGGGAACCATGACGGATCACTGGCTATCGCAACGATGGCCCGCACTTGCAAAAACAAGCTTGGCAACACGCTCCAGCGAGGAAAAAATAATGCGTGTTGCTGTGGGCGCATTTTTTCTTTGTCTATGGGACAAAGGCGCCGTCGTTCCTTGGTCGCAAAGTGATGGCGCCATCCTGACACCCGAACTTGTCTCCGGGGCGCCATGGATCACCACCGTTCAGTTTGCTGTTGCAGCCGCGCTTCTGTGGCGTCGCACATGTCCGTTTGCTGCCGTGGGCATCATCATCATTTACGTAGCTGGCGTCGCGGACTACGGCTTGTTCCATCTAACGGATTATCTGTTCTTTCTTGGCATTGCCGGTTATTTGGCGTTGACGGGCGTACGCCCCTCGTCGCTCGACCGTTGGCGGGTACCGCTCCTATGTGCCTCGCTGTCGGCGAGCTTGATGTGGACTGCGGTAGAGAAATTCCTGTACCCCCAATGGACGGTATCGGTCCTAATCGCGCATCCAAACATCACTGCTGGGCTCGCTCCACAGCTCGTTACTGTAATTGCTGGTTTTGTAGAATTTACGCTGGCATTTTTCATTTCCGCGGGTCGTGGATTACTTCGCATCGGCGCCATAATCTTGCTTTCGATATTTGCGATCGCGGTGCCCGAATTTGGTCACCTAGACGCGGTGGGACATTTTACAATCATCGCCATCCTTGGCATTGTTGGACTGCATGGGGTCTCGGTGTTGCAAGAAAAATTGCGACCTGCGCACAATAACTCAGCGCTGTTGGATGCCGGTACGACGGTGGCAATCTACCTAGGCCTGTTGACTTCGTTTATTATCAGCTACTACTTATTGCAAGCTATTCAATATAGCTAACGCATGATTTCTCTTCTCTACTGGGAGCGAACGAAGCCTTTTGGAACCACTGGATGCCTAAAGTTATCGGGTAGGCACGCTTGTCTGTAGGTCGGTTCACCGCATCGTCGCGATCCGCATTCGGCTTTATTGACGTGGCCGTAGCGGGTCTTATCACTACGCTGACATTTTTGAGGATATGAACCGATGCTTTCACCAAGAAAGCGGAATACGCTGCATAGTTACACACTGCCTAATCGGAGCAACAAAACGCTCCACCTTCCGCTTGATAGGCCTCTGGCAGACAAGCTCTCCTTGCGTTTCAGGTTGGCACTCGAAAGCGCCAGGCAAGGACGCGCGGACGTTGCGGCAGCTCACTGCCTACTTGAAGTTACGCTGCTGACCGGTTTCCTAAAGGAAGACGGGCATTCCTTAATTGAACAGACAGTGATTGATTATGCCGAGCTGTCTTTATATGAAATATTGGAAAATAAGCAGATCGACGATGCTTGTGAGTTTGATGAACAAACCCTTCAAAATTTAATCATTATTGTGAATGAGCATGATCGTCAGCTAAGAGAATTGCGTTTGATGGCGTTGTCTAAAGCTGTTTCCCGACTTGAACAGCTCAAGCTCGGGAATTAAACAGTTGTAGCGGTTCATATTTAGCAACAGAACGAGCCACCAAACTGACGGTCGATCCCGAAGGTCCGAAATTGGCCGGCGACTGTCTTCGCGAAATGCACGCCGGATTTTTCCATTGAGCGACATCGCCGGCAACAAGTACTCTTGACTGCGTTCAGCATTCACACCGCAAAAACTTAGAAGGCGCGCGATTGTTGACTCGAAAAAGATTCCGGTCCATAACACATTACAACCAATGCTTACATTCATTTACACAAGCGTGCGACGGATTCACGCAAACCGAGGCGTTTACATTCTCGCTAACTGCAGCAGATTCAGTTCGCCCCTTGATGGAACCTCTACCGACACAATACAAGGAGTCTCAATATGAACAATACCCGTACCCGCTTGCTTGCGGCCACGCTCATCGTCGTATTGCCGCTTAGCGGCATGGCGCAGGAAGTTCGCAACCGCGAAGCGAACCAGCAGAACCGTATTGGTCAGGGGCTTCAAAGCGGACAAATTACGGCGGGCGGAGCATCTCATCTCGAGCGTCGGGAGGCGTCAATTAATGCGTCGCGCCGAGCGGACCTCGCGGCCAATGGAGGCCATTTAACAGCCGGCGAATACAGAAACCTCAATCGTCGTGAGAACAGCGTATCGCGGAATATTTATACTGATAAGCACAACGATATTGCGCAGCCGGGAGTCACGCCAAAATGATTGGCGTCACGCTCCGAGCGGCTAGCAAATTCGTATGCAACTGATCAGATTTGTAGTCGTCACCTGAGCGACTGCGGCGCAAGCGCTTGTTCCTGTCATTTCTGTATCAGCCATAAGTGATCTGTATTATCGTCGCGCCGCACGGAACCTGTTTCGATCGGATGGAGCGGGTACGTCCGAAATGCGGATCCGGCATTTGGCAGCAATCCTGCATAGCGTGCCGAGTGGCCGAAGTCGGCCGCCGGCTGCTGCCTGACGCGTCCGGCTCGAGCCGACCCAAGACACACGCGTAGTGGCGCTCACTTAGGCTGCTGGCGCGCTCAGAGGCGGTAGTCGGTTCTTTGACTAATCGACTGATAACGGATTCGTTACCCTTGACTACCACCTCTGGCATGCCGAGGCTTCAGCGTAGCGGCCACTCGAATGACCGCGAACAGCACTGGCGAAGGGCTGCTCCTGGCCGATTGGGTGAGTTCGGCAACGGCCGCTCTTGGACCTCACGTTCGCACAGCCTGAATTTGGCTGACTGGCCGGTTTCGAGAAAGTCATCTGACCGGAGTGGGTCGGCTACAGGCGCTCGAGCCGCTCGGAAGCGACCAGGCAGAAATTCTGGGAGCCGATGCGACGTCGAATGACGTTGGTTTTATGGACACGAAAGCGGCCAAGGGTCGGCCCGTTTATTCGTAAAAGCCTTGTAAATTCAAGCATCTATAAGTGTCTCAAGCCTGCTTGCTCGTATTATCGGGATTGCATTTGAAGGGTAAAATAGGGCATTTTCCCATCGCGCCTCTTCGCAGGCCTTGAGTTGCCATGACCCAAATACCGTCCGCAGCCCCGCCGGATAAGGACGCACCTCTCGATCCGGTCACCGCGCGCATCGTCCTGCGACTGGACGACGCCATTTCGGCGTTCCGGGCAGGGGAGGGGACGGGCCTGCACGCCTTAGAATCGGCGAGTCGCCTGATGGGCGAGCTGACTGATGATGCGAGTGCGAGCGCCGCAGCTCGACAGGGTGAGCGACCACGCGTTCCTCGACGGCCCGACCGCGTCGAGCTGGCAATCCTGACGGCGCTTGCCGATACGTACGGCAACGAAATGCTGACCAACGCATCGCTTGGCTACGCACTGCGCTTGGTCGCGCGACATGGAGGCGTGGCGCTGGTTCAGCGAGTCTTATGGGGCGAGTCCGCGTCCGATGTGCAACTGGCCACGATGCTCGGTGCGACTCGCGCGGCATTCACCCAGATCGCCTTCGCGTTCAGTGACGATCTTTTGGCAGAAGCGAACGATGTGCTGTCCGGATTCCGACCGCGGCCGCCCGGCGGCCCAAAGTCGACCCGAGGCAATCGTGGCTGAAAATCTCACGCTCACCTACGGCTACACCGCGAAGGATCTCGCGGCGGTGCGCGCGTATGTGCAACGCGTGGCGCCTTCGATCATTGCGCGTACTTACTACGACGTCGATGAGGACAGCTTCGCGGCCACGCCCTCGGCGATGGACCGGCACCTTCGCACCATGCTTGATGGCCTGGTGAAGGTGGCGATCGAGCACGGGTCGGCCGCGCTTGCGGAACACTTGCGCTCGTCGATCAAGAAACACGGGCAGCCGAAGCTCACCACAGTGACGTTTCGGATGGTCACTGAAGCCGCTGCACTGGCGGCAGCTTTCCCCGCGGCGAACCACGCGATCGGACGCTGGTTTCGGCCGCGCATTGCGTCGCGCTTAAAGGGGCAAGGGATCGCGACGGTGGGTGAGCTGGTCTCGTTGTGCAATCGGCGCGGCGGCAGCTGGTGGCGCTCGGTGCCGCGCATCGGCGCCGGGCGCGCGGCCGTCGTCGTGGCTTGGCTGCGCCGGCACGAATCGCACATCCAACTGCGCGTCGACGCCGACGTGGACACACGCGATCCGCTGGTCGCCGATGAAGTCGTCCAGGTGTGGCCGGCCGAACCGGTTCTGACTGATGGGGATGGGGCAGGGCACTCGGAAAAACCTCAGACGAGGTTGGCGGATCGGCTCACCCTAGCACCGCTCGAACGGATGGCCGTGCCGCACACGCTGTCGGGCGCCGACGGTGAAAACCGCTCGGTTGCCTTCTGTTACATCCAGGCGCGCCACGACCTTGAAGCCGTGCGCGCATATCTGAATAAATACCGCGATCAGCCGAAAACGTTGCGGGCCTACACCAAGGAAGTCGAGCGCTTCCTCTTGTGGTCAGTGGTCGTGCGGGGCAAGGCGCTGAGTTCGCTGGTGGTCGATGACTGCGAAGCGTACAAGGATTTTCTCAAAAGTCCGGATCCGCGTTTTGTTGGCGAACGGTTCAGCCGCAACTCGCCGCGCTGGCGCCCGTTCGCTTCTGGCAATCTGTCGCCCGAGTCGCAGCGGTATGCCGTGCGCGCGCTGCGTGCGGCTTTCACCTGGCTCGTGGATGTGCGCTACCTCGCGGGCAATCCGTGGAAAGCGGTCAACGATCCGAAGATCGTTCAGCGTGAGACGGCGATGCAAATCCATCGTGCGTTGCCGGCGGACCTGTGGCGGCGCCTTCGCAACGAGCTCGATAAACGGGCCGACGAAACGATCGATGCAAAGCTTGCCGTACAGTGGCGCGTCGTTCGCGCAGCCCTCTTGCTGATGGGCGACTCGGGCCTGCGCCGGGAAGAAGCCGCGGATGCGCAGCGCGGCAAATTGCGGGTATCGATCTACGGTACGCTCGAACGGCCAGTGTGGGAACTGACGGTCATCGGCAAGCGAAACAAGGAGCGGACAGTGCCGGTGAGCGTCGCGACGCTCGAGGCGCTCAAAGCGCACTGGTCAGATCGGGAGCGCGACTTTATGGCGACGACGGATTTGCTCAACCCGTCCGCGCCGTTGTTGTCGCCGGTCACCATCCCACGAACGCCCGCATCACAAGTAAAACATCGGCAGCGCAGCATCGAAGGAGAGCAGGGCTATTCGGCCGACGGCATCAACCGCCTGATCTCACGCATGTTGACGATCATCGTCGAGACCATGGATGATCTGAGTTTGGATGAACGGGTGATCCTGGGCTCCGTGAATGCCCACGCGATGCGTCACACCTTTGGTACCCAGTCGGTCGCCGACGAGGTGCCGGTCGATGTTGAACAGAAGGTGTTGGGTCACGCGTCGCTGCAAACGACGTCGATCTACGTGCAGGCCGAAAAGAAGCGTGTGCTCGAAGAGGTCGCCGGCTACTACGCGCGGCGTGCCGACACCGCGACAATAAGAAAACCTGGCAACTGAATTGCCGGCGACTGACTGTCCCGCAACTGACCGTCGAGGGAGACGATGGCGAGCAAACCCAAAAAACGGAAGGCCGGGAGAACCACTCCACCTCGTACGCGTGAGATGTTGCTGCCCATGACCGCAGAGGTGGTTAGCAAGGTCTCGCTGCACAATCACTTGGCGCTCGTGGCCCTCCGGCAAGGACAGGGCAACGCCGATCTCATCGCCGAGCTGTTAAAGACGGTGTATGTCGCGTACGATTTGTTAGCTCCCGATCAGCGGCTGGCGCACACCGAGCAGTTTGCGCGCGCTGAGTCGGCGGTGAAGGCGGTAATCGTGCACGCTGCTGCGACCGAAGAACGGCGACTTGCCGGAGCGGAATGCGAAAACGTCGAGCAGATCCTTGGCCTGCACGATCAACAACTGGGTGCGTTGCCGAAGCACCTGATCGATGCCGCGAAGCAGCGGCTGATGCGGGTGTTGGCGAAGGGGAGTTTTCCGGATTTACTCGTTGACCTATTGGATCGTCGGCATTTCGTAGATTTAGTATTTTTAAAATATTGGACCTTTGCCGGTGCGGGATGCCATCCAACCAGAATTACTTCGACATATGGAGAAGTAGCGGAATCTGGCGAAGTCTGTGACGGTGGAGTGGACCAGCCCCCTCATGGCTTCACGTTTTGCCCGCAAAGAATGAAAGCGTCCCTCACCCCTCCGCTAGAAGTGCCCCTCGAGGGGGGTGAAATTTCCCGCAAACCCTTACGGAGCAGAGCTGGGGACACTTTCATTCGTTGTGGTGCACGCTGAAGAAAAAACGCCTCTTTAACCCCTCCTGATTCCAAGAAAAACGCCCCCTCCGTCCTTGAGGGACACTATTAGCGAAGGGGGTGATTTTGACGCCCTTGGCGTCAAAACCTCGCTGCAGTCATGCCGGCAATCGCTGCATCCTCTCCAAAATGAGCCACTCGACTGCACCCAACGGGTAGTCCTTTGGCCACTCCCTTGCAAGCAATCTCACGGCACCCCAAGCGCGTTTCTTAGCGTCTGACGAATCGTTATCCTTGTAGCCTCCATTAGGCTCAGCTTCCAGGGCGGCTCTGTCGCTTTCAACTGCGACTCCGTTTTCCCGCACACCATCCGAGCCGGCATCCCCGCGCGTTGTGTCCAGAATCCTCAGCGCGCACTCCACCCGGTCGAGCGCACGCCGGAACCGCTCCCGTATCTCATCCTTGAGCCCAAGCTCACATGCGACCACCTCAACATCGGCCGCCACATCTGTCAGCAGAATTTCCAGCAACTCAACAAGGGTCGATACCAACTCAGCGGTCGTCGCGCGTTTCATCGTTTCTTTGATTTCAATCGAGTCGTCCAACCAGCCGATAGCGACGACTGTTTATATGGCCGTGCCCGGTCAGCCATCAGACAATCGGCAGACTGCGTCCATTTAAATTGGTCATTGGGACGCTGAGCGTCCCAATGACCAAATAAGTTTCTGAGCAGCGGACGAGAACCGTCGATACGACGTCGAGCTTCGCCAACAATTGGAGACCAGAAAAATGAGATTGATGTCAGCAATGCTGTTGCTGCTGGTTCTGAGTGCGTGCAAACCAGGCGATGACGACGGGAGCGAGAATCGCCCGCTGATGATGAAACCCGCGACTATGTCGCGGGTATTTTATTGGTTAGTACACGCCGCGCGGCCGGACGCTCCGGCGCCTCGCGCACAACTCGACAGGTCCCAATCCTGGTCGGCGAATCGGTACTACGGCATGGTCTCTGCCGAAAAGTGGTCGACTTAGCTAACCCAACTCGTCCACACCCGCGACATCAAATCCCGGTGGGCTAACGTCGTTCAGAATCGGCGTCGATGCCGCGGCCAGTCGCTGGAGCCGGACCAGCTTTATTGCACCGGCCTCTCAGCGAACTCCTTAATCCATGCAATCAACATGTCAACGTCCTTCTCCAACACTTCAATATCCGGACACTCGGCGGGAAGCTCGGTGGATTGCGAATGTTCAAAGACCGAATAGCGTGTCATTAGGTCGTCAATCAGGGCGCAGTCATCGGGTTGAATATTCGATAGCGAACCGATTCTGTTCTGTGTGGTTACACTGCGTCGAAACCTAACCAACACATCGTTCAGAAGTACCGTCTCAACGCACCGCTCGACAATAATTCGCACGTCGCTACATATACCTTTTACCTTTTCTTCATACCCCGCTACGTCTGGGTCATCATGAAGCTTTCGAAGTTGCTTCAACGACTCGTTACGCATGCGGTTCAACGCCTTATCGGGCTTAGCATCTCTAATATTGATATCGGCTATCAGTCCGACTGTCTTGCCTAAGCGGCGGAGAGAAAGCGAGTTTAGTTCAACCGGCGTCGGCTGCTTCGCTAGCTTGGCCTGGTCCTGCAATTTCTTTACTAGCGACTCGACCTGAGCGACCAAAGACAATCGGTGAGTGAAAATAATCACCTGACGCTCGTGGGCAAGGTCAACAAGCCGTTTGACCACATGCTCTTCGAAGTCTTGGTCGAGCGAAGAAATCGGGTCGTCAAAAACGAAAGGTGTCGGTTGGCCCGACCCAGAAATATCGGCTAGGAATGCCGCCATGGCGATGATTCGTCGTTCACCCTCACTCAGGACAGACTCCGCCTTCACGCCGTCGCCCGCATCTTTTAGCGTGAGCGAGAACGTCACCCTGCCTTTGCCCTGCTGCTTACTCCTTGGTTCGATGGGAATTCGTGAACCGTTGAGAGCCTTCAGTTCTCGCTCGAAGCGTTCTTGATACCCACCTCGCAGCTCCAATTCCGCTAGCTCGGTGTTCTTCTTGGTCAACGCGGTCGTCGATGCCAGCGAGACGCCTTTCTGAAGTATCGCGAGCGTGTCCAAGCGCTTGACCTCAACCCGAACGGCCTCCTGCTCTCTGTTCAACCATTGGCACGCAACGAGTTCACTCACAAGGGTCGTGAGTTCCTTGCGCTTTCCGTCCTGTAGAAGCTCTTGTAGTGTCTTTTGCTCTGCGAGCAGTGCATCAGACACAACTGCCATCGGTGATTCGACGAAAGACCAATCCACGGCAGGTACCCCTTCAATTGTCACTGCGGTATCTGCCGCGCTTCGGCGTGCTGCTAGTTCTCTAAGCCAGTCCGTCGCTGCCTGGTGCTCTAACTTGATGGGGGCCGTGGTAACTACCCAGGCCTTTGCTTCGGGCAAACTTGGCAGAGACTGCTCAAGCTTCTTCAGCGCACGCTCTGCTTCCTGTGCGTCCTTCTCGAGTTCGCCCTTAACAAAGCGCTCGAAATGTGAGAGGCGGTTTTTGGCATCGTCTCCCAACAACTGCTGACAAAGGACACACCTTGCGCCTGACTCTGTATTTGGGAATTCGGACGCTTTATAAGCATGCAGAACGGAGAATTCTCGTGCCTTCTCCCACAAGTCATGCCAAGACTCCTGGCCAATCCCATCGACTGGCGAGCCAGCAAATACCTTGGCTGCGTCTTCGCCTGCAGCTTTCCGTTTGCGTAGCGCGGCCGTGCGCGCGCCAGCGAGCTCGGTCAGCCTCTCGTCGCTCAAGGCCGTCTTCCAAGATTGAACCCACGTTTTTACGATGTCGAGGGCTGCAATCTCGCGACCGATAACTTTGAGTCTGCCCGGGACATCCTTCTCTGCAAGCGACGCTTCTCCCGCAATACGCTCATTGTTCATTTCGTCCGTGTACGCGCACGCTGAAGCGATTGCAGCTTCAGTGGTGCCCGCTTTGAGTTTGGAGACAAACTTTGCCGACGTAGTTGTCGCTAGTTCGGCCGGCACGACCGGCAGCTTTGTTTGAAGCTTCTCCTTACGCGCAACAAGCTCGTCGGACACTTGGTCACACACCCTGATGAGTGAGGAGACGAAGCGCATGCGCGACGGCTCGTAGGTCGCCTCGTTCTTTTGACCAAAGTACAGGGTGGCCGCCGTCGAATCGAACACATGGAGATGTCGTAGCTGCGGTACAGCGCCATCGGGCAACGTCCAGATACCTTCTTTGTCGTTTTCGCCGACGGAAAGAAGCACGCGCGCAGACGGCTCCTGTTGTTCATTGCTGAAGACGTTTCCAAGAAGGTCTTCTTTTGCACGAGAGCCACAGAGTTGCTTGATGAGTCGCGCGAAGCCGCTCTTTCCTGAACCGTTCGAACCATAGACGAGAGAAATGCTGCTAGTCCCAAACTCAATGGACGCGCCGTTCTTTATTGCGTTCACACCCGTCACTTCACTGATTCGACGAAGGCGAATAGGCGATTGGCCTTGTGCCTGAGCGAGGACTCCCGGCGCGACAGCCTCAAACTTATCTGCACCTTGTTTTGACGCTTCAATGACACATAAGTCTGCTAGTTCGCGAATAGCGTCCGCGTCTGGAAAGGCACGAGTCTGAATTAACCTAGCTGCGGCAGTTTGTAGCCACTTATGGCGTTCTGATAACCATTGCTCGAAGGGTTCTAATACGGGACCAACTGCAGCGTCGTTGTTATCGCTCATTTATCTCTCTTTGTTTTTATTGAGAAAGTAAGTTTGGGCGGCCACATACGCTGCTACCGCGCTTCAACTCAGCGTCGGCTTTACCCAAGCTAGCGCTCCGCAAATGCGCCAGCAATCATATCGAGGATTTCGAGGCTTAGGGCATGTGTGGTTTTGAGTAGCGGGTCCCGGTCGACGAGGAGAGTTGTGAAAGTCTCTGCCGCTCTGTTTCAAGAGGAGGTTGACGTAGCGCTAGCTTATGCTGCGCCGACCGGTGAGCGGCGGTTCGCACAGGCACGAAAATGATTGCAACGAACGGCGCCGGGTCCTCTTGTTTGGCCCGCTCGATGAAGGTGGGCCTTTCTTTCGGCCCGCGGCGGGTCGATGTGGTCGACCATTGAGCTTGGACAGCACATCGCGTGTCAGCCTTCTTCAACTCCCGAGCGTTTATTAGCTCAGGACCTGGAAATCCCTCTAGGCCTGACCGTCCCGATAGCCATGATGCGGCGCCCCAGTCTATGGCTGACGTGGGCTGCGCCATCTGCGATTTCGTTTCAAATTTGAGCTAAATCCCTGATTAGCGGGCATCCATTAGGACCGGTAAACCGGAAAAGTCGCGCAACTCTCAAGTATCCATGGTGCCTGCCGTTACCGTAGACGGGTCGCTACAAAAAGAGAGATACATGGGGCGTGAATACACGGCAGAAATCGGTCACAAGCTTGGCTGGGACTTGGCCCACTACGGGTGGGACCCACGCGAGGACGCCGACAATGATGTCATCGAGGGCCATAAGGCTGGCACGGCGCACTTTGGCGGCAGGAGGAAAGCACCCGACCGCTTCGAGCGCAAATGGCTGCAGCTTCGGCAAAGCGCACTGCGCCGAGGGCGGGTCGTTGACGAAAGCGTTACGCCCGAGTTTATTGCGAGCATCGACCATCCTATTTGCCCGGTCACGCTCGTCGAGATGACGCACAGCACCCGACTGGACACCGATTGGTCCGTGGACCGCGTCAACAATCATGGCGCATATGCCGATGGCAACCTTGTCATCATGAGCGTGCGCGCGAATAGGGCTAAGGACCGCAAAGTCTATTGGGAAGTTGCTCGCATCGCCGAGGAGAAATGCGACCAGGACGGACTGACGGCGAAAGAGTGGGGGCGTCTGAAATGCATCATGCTTGGCGCATGCAACACGGGCGGAACCCTGGCTGGAGAGTTCCCATTGTTGACTCGCGTTCCTAATCGGTGTGCCCGGCCGCCGTACTACCAGCTGCAGCATATCGCGATGCTCTTGGCCGGCGCCAAGTCGACTGTGCGCAATGGGTGCATTCGCGAGCTAAATCGCGTACAGCCGGACGCAAGTTCAGCTGCTTTGTTGCAGTTGGCTATTGAGCGGCTTGCAGCGCTATTGAAAACTGTCGACTACAAATACGACGCATGCGCCGATAGTTCGTTCCAGTCGAAACTGGGCCGCTGGGTCGCGCGCATTCCAGCGGCCAACCACATTGCTTATAAGAAGACCCTGCTATCAATGGCGGGCGGCGAGCATCTGTCGACTGGAACGGTTGGGAACTGGTCGCTAGCGAGTGGCGGATACTTCGTCTGATAAATTCAACGGGAGCTGACGATGCGCCAGCAGACGGCTCCGCACGTAGTAAAGCCCGACCGGAGTCAAGTCGGCGCGACCGGCGCCTGATTTAGAAACCTGTCCGTCTCAACGCAACGACATATTAAATGAGCAACGTCATCTTCATGCCATGGATTGGCGCAAAGTACGAGGCCGAGGGATTTCGCGGCCTGCGAATACTTATCGTTGCCGAATCCCACTATGGAAGCAAACGAAGTGAACGGCGCACGGCAACACCGGAGCTCGTGAAGGCGTTTGGTCAGCGGCTTAAGCATCCAGATGCAGCCGCACGCCTGCGGAAGCATCCGCACTTTGCGCGAATAGTTACAGCGGTTAGCGGTGCGGCAAGGGCGTCGATGTTAACGACGCCGGAACGGGCGGACTTTTGGGAACGAGTCTGCTACTACAACTTCATTCAGGAATTCATGTCTGCTCCGCGCGTGCTCCCGTCGGCGAAATCCTGGGACGCGGGCAAAAAGGCCTTCCGGGAAGTTTTGGCTACCGTGCAGCCGGACGTGGTTGTTGCTTTCAGCAAACGACTTCGAGCCGTGCTGAAACCTCTGTGCAGCGAGGTGCCATTGGCGGGTTTGCATCACCCGTCTACCGGCTTTGCTTACGAGAGGTGGCAACCGATTATCGCGAGGACCTTGGACGATGCACATGCCCGGCGCCGTTCGTTGGGCGTTGGCGTTTTCGAGTTAGGTCAAAGCCCGCAGTACATGGCATGGCAAGGGGTGTCACAAAAGGCAAGTCCTGCCCATGGCCCCCATCTGCCTCCAGAACTGCTTGCCGACGTTCACGCTCGGTGGGTCGTTGAGATGGAAGCAGCAAAGGCGGCAGCGAGGTGACCGAAGAAGGCTTTGTTCTTGATGGAGTTACCTGATTAGCTTAGAGGTGTGTTGGCTGGATGCCTTTTCGATTAGCGCCACCGGTGAAAGAAGAATCAACCCCTCCACCGCCCCGGCGGGATAATCTGCCCGCCACGCTTGCCAGCAATTCCGCCGCCCGCATCGCCGCTGCGATGATTGTTCCCAGGTCGCGTTCTGCCTGGCTACCAGTCGGCAATGTTCCGGCCACGCCTGCTGTCTTGCCGGCAATTTCGCTCACTGTTTCCAGGAAGGTCTGCGCGCAAGCCACCTGGTCTCGTGCACGGCGGAGCCGTATAAAGCTGGCGCCGGATAATGCGAGGTCACGCGAACTCTCGCCGCAAGCCGGTCATGGAAGTGCGATAAATAATTTTTTCGGGAGCACCTCTTACGTCCGTTGTCGGGGCGTGTTCCGAGCTGCGCCGTTTGACCTGCCGTTTTCTGTCGCCTGTGTGCTCGGGCAGATTTGCTGCTACAACGACCGCCTGCCTCAAGGCACTGCTACGTCACCTGTGGTGAGTAATTATGTCTGTCGAGGCCTAGACGGGGCATTTGAACAATTGGCGAAGAGAAGCCGCGCCCGTTACACGCGGTACGCAGACGACATGACGTTCTCGTTCAGCGTCGCTGGCGTAGAGGACCTCCCTACTAACGTCGTGACCCTACGGGGCCGGGCAGAGGCCGTTGTACCGTGTGGCACAAGGCGTAAATCGAATTGATTGACATGCGCGCGGTCGCCATGCTCAGCACTCGATGTTTGCGGGCCGGCTCTGCTTCCTCGCCGATATCGCCTGTTAGGCACGAACTCAATTGTTCAAGCGAAAATAGTTCGGCTCGTGAAGTTAATGCGTGATAATTTCTGCTCAACCCTCCTAGTTCAAAAAAGAAAATATGTCCGCTTTATTGCCTCCGCCCTTCGGAGACGACCTTCCAAAGACGCTGCCACGTGACGACCGGCTCGGTGTCGCTCCACTTGCCAAACGCCTTGCCCAGTTCATCTTCAAACTGGAAGCGCCGAACGGATATGTTATCGGCCTCCACGGCGAATGGGGCAGCGGAAAATCGACACTCATCAATTTTGTTGTCGAATATCTAAACAGCAAATACAACGAGGAAGCTGATTCTCAATCTGAAAAGGTAGAGGTTATCGACTTTCGTCCCTGGATGATAGCCGGTCATCAAGATGTCATGGCCGCCTTCGTCAAGGTGCTTTCCGAAGCTTTCGGGCCCCGCGAAAACATCGGCCAGCGTTTCTTCCGCAAGACCATCAAGACGATTGACGGCTCTACCAATGCCATCGTCGACGGCGCCGTAAAGCTTGCGATAGCGGTCGACAAAACAATGTCGAATGGCCTTGTTACGAGCATTGCTGGTCTAGCAAAGACATCTGTTGCAAAGTTAACCAAACAGTATCTTGAAGCACCGTCACTGCAAGCGGCTCATGATGCTTTAGCGTCTCAACTTGGCAAAAGTAAAAGGCGTTTTTTGGTAACGATTGATGATATCGACCGACTTTCACAAGACGAAATGCTAACCATTATGCAAATGGTCAAGACTGTCGGGCGATTTCCGAACGTCGTTTACCTACTATCTTACGACCGCGACAAACTATGGGCGGCGCTGGACGTACAAGACGTCGGAGACGGTGCCGGATATGCTGAGAAAATCGTCCAACAAGAGATTGAACTCCCAATTCCTTCGCGACGAGCGCTTCTCAGCGTATTGGATAAGGAAATTTCATTTGCGGTTGGTGCCTCGCCCGATGATGCTAGGTGGTTCACAATCGTTAGCGACGGTATAAACCGGTGGCTGACGAAGCCACGGGATGTGATTCGCTTTTCGAACGCAATGAAATTCTCGTGGCCAGCCCTCGAGGGAGAGATTGACCCTCCGGACCTGTTAGCAATGGAGGGCTTGCGGTTATTTGAGCCAGGTGCGTTTCGTTGGATAAGAGAAAATCGTGATTTTCTATTTCGGGAAGGCCGCTTTCAATTCGCGGACGACGAGACCCGGAAGGCGTCGGTGGAAGAGCTTGCGAGCGCATTGCCAGAAAAATCACGTAAACAGAGCCTCAAGCTGATTGCTACGCTATTTCCGGCAACAAGCGAACCAAACAGCAGCGCGGGAGAACCCTACGCGAACACGGTGACACGCAGAGGAATCGCAACAAAAGCCGGCTACGAAGCTTACTTTTCTTTGAATTTGTCGTCCGACGCTATATCTAAGCGCTTTATTGACGATATGCTAAGTGGGACTTTCGACGAAGCGAAGATGCGCAACGCTATCGCGGGATTTGTCGGAAAGCGACATAGCAGGGGCGATTCGATGGTCAGCGAGCTTCTTGAAGAACTCAGGTACCGATACGATGCGGCGGCGCCCCCTAATGAAGTCACGCGCATTCTTCTGAATGCACTTTTTCCAGCCGGTGAATCGATACTTAGGGAGCCATCGTCGACGAATATGTTCAGCCTCGCGCCCACGTCCCATCTTGTCGCATTAGTTCGCAGACAATTGGAGGTCGTTGAGGCAGACCTAGCCGGCCTTTATTTGAGGGATGCATTTGAACTGTGTCACTCTGCGGTTTTCTGCGCTGAAATTTATGTCGACCGTGGTCGGGAGCTCGGTGTGTTTGGTGGCGGACGAAGCAAACCCCCAGTCATCCGAGAACCAACGTTCAAGGTTTTAGGAAAAATGCTGTACCCGAAAATCCTAAGGGCAGCCAGGAATGGAACTCTCCGAGAGGCGCCGCATTTCTGGAACGTCATGCGTGCTTGGCAACAGCTTGGTGACCCAAAAGCAGCGCGTCGATGGTTAAACAGGCAAATGTTAAGTAGTTTCGATGTGACTTGTAGAGTTGCGCAGGGACTTGTCGGCGTCAGTCATTCACCTCGAGGAACATCCTACGTCTTTACAGAAACTCCCGACGCCAATGTCTACGACCTTGATAACATTTGGACGGCGGCGTCCCAGCACCTATCTGGGGATGCCGTAGACAACGACCAAAGAAACCTTTTACTAGCCGTAATTCAAGGCATTGAAGAGTATCGCTCTAGTCAGACGAGTGCGACTAAAACCTAAAACAAGGGTATTGCTTCCAAGTGATACACGGCCACGCCGCTGCTTCCGTGCACGCGCACCACAGACTTCGATGCGGCGCCCGCAGCCGTTGCTACCGTCTTCGCCGGAATTAGCTCTGGTGAATGGAGCCTGTTCCGAGACCATCGCGAGTTTGACGTCTCACGCAGGGACTTTACCGATTGGAAACGCAACGAAGAAAGTTCCAGGGACGAGAACACGCTTGGGAAATTTGTGACGATTCCCACCGCGTACGATGATTGGATTGATTGGATGCAGGAAACAGCCTGCATGGGCGAGCCTATCCGTCCACGCGTACGCGGCTGAAATCTTCGAAGATAAAATTAGTCGTCTGTTAGATTGCGCGCGTGAGCGCACCGTCACCACTGTGCTGCCACGCAGATATATGCTGTTGCTCACCCAGCAAATAGGCCAAGACGTGGCGTTTGATGTTTCGGACCTTGCCGAAGCTTTTATCCGTCCGGATGGGCAAAATGCTTTCGAAGAAGTTTGGACGGACCGTAAGATTTTCTTCGAGCATGCTCTTGCCGTCGCAGGCGCAGAGGCCATTTCGCGCGGTATCAACCCAATATTCTGGCAGAAAGACCAAAGATACCTTTGGCGGTGAGCTGCGTCTAGCTATGACTGGGGTCGTACCATGGGTCGAGGGCGCTGCAGAGGAAGAGACGTACCCGTACTCGTAGACCTCGGTGCTACTTCAAATGGTCTTTATCGGGTACTATAGTCGTCGATTTCACAGGGGAAACCCATCGGCTTCACTGCCCCACGACCCCTCACCAAGCGCAGTTGTTCCGCTTGGCGTTCGACATGAAAATAAAGACGGCTGAAGCGCCGACCGCCCACTGCCGCATTTTACTAATTTAGATGGCGAAAGGTAACGCAGCAGGCCGCGACAACTTTACGGCGGCACAGAAGTTCCGTCTGGCAAAGCGGGTCAATTATCACTGTTCGATTTGCGATGCCCAAACCTCGGCGCCGAAGCTAAACTCAGATGAGGCGTTCGGTATTGGCGAAGCCGCCCATATAAAAGCAGCGGCCCCGGGCGGCCCTCGATACGACCCAGCCCAGACTGCTGAAGAAAGGAGGTCGAGCGAGAACGGCATCTGGGCTTGTGCTAACTGTGCGGGCATCATCGACCGAGACCCTAACGGCTACACCGTAGACGAACTTCATCGCCTGAAAAGCGATGCCGAAAGCTTGGCGAGGACGCGGCTTGGAAAAACCCCTGCGTTTGCGCCGGTTCCGAAGACAGCGTCGGAGATAAGTCGCGCCGTGCAAATGTTCTGCTTCGCCGAGGCCCAGCGCCGGGAGCAGTTGGACCCGCGATTTCACGTATCGGTGAATTGGACCTCTGCTGGCCCACAATACCAATATCGTGCAAAGGAGCCGGTTTCCGGCCGACTGATAATTTCAGGAGCGGATGCGTCGAAGCATCATCAGGCGCTGCACGACTTCGTTTCGTACGGGGGCTCAACAACTCTCGAAGATATTACGGTCAGTCTCGAAGGCTCCCCCATTTTCGCGCAGTCAAACGTCGTGAGCCGCAAGCTGGAAATCTCCTCGGAAGAACTACCTGCAGCAGTTAGCATAGTTCTGAAGCCCGTCAGCGGATACCCGGTATTCCTAGATTTCTCCGGCCATGTGAGTCGTGGACTGCAAGGGATGCGGTTCACTGGCGCTGCGTTAGGTGGCCTTCTGAATGTCGTAGTCACGACGGAGTTCGGCAACAAGGTGTCGAGCCTGACGCTGAACTTCGAGTTGAAGCAATGGGCTCAAAAGCCCCTCATGCGCTTGCCTAACTTCGACCGAATGAGGGAGACAGTGCAGGCGCTCGGAAGACGGGTTGAAGTCGAAAAGCGATTGACGGCGAACGGTGTCGAGTTCGACATTGGGACAGGGACGGTCGATGCGAGTGCGCTATTTCGAGGAGTTCGCGCCTTCATCGACGAGGTGGATGTTCTCCGAAAATTGGATGTTTTCTTTCGGCTAGGCCTTGTGATGCCTCTGGACTTGGACGACATCTTTCGCGATGCCGGTAACATCTCGGAGCTACTCTCTATCGTAGATATTCACGAGGCGGAGGACCCCAAGATTTCTTTTACGCTTGTTCCGATGGAAAAGGGCGACTATCTAGCAGACGCGGTTGAACAACAACGCAGCTGCGATTTTCGGATTCAACAAGACGTGGCGCTTCAGGTGCTTGGGCGAGACTACGGACCCTTTGAGGTTGAAATATCGTGTCCTAGCACGGTTGTCTCGGCTGTTGACGAGAAGAAGCTCGTTATAGGGGTGCCCGCCCGACTATCGCTCAGTCCTGCACCTGGCAAGCACTGGAACTCGAGATGTGTCGGCCCTGTTATCGGTCGTCCGTTTAGGCCGTCATAAGAGACTGAGGTCTTAATGCATATGGAAACCAAATTTGTCCGTGGGTGGCTTTCAACTTTAGAGGCCGTCGATTCGCCTTTCAGCGACTACCCCGTCGCTAGTCGATAGCTGCGCGTCGCTCTGTTATTGGCAACCTCCACGCGATACCGTAGGGTGACCGAAACCAAGAACGGAACAACATGATTGGATTTACCGAAGATGAAGTCGCTGCAAGAGAGCTCCGCAACGCTGCCTACTATGAAGCTGCACATAAGGCGCTCCACGAGCGATTCGGCGATGCCGGCGACGCCATAATGTAGAAGAACGAGAGCGGCAGTCCGGACGAGGTGGCGTGGCTTGGGCAGGTTTATCTCGCACCTGCCCTGAGTTGATGCGTGCGGCTGCTTTAACGTCTGGATTTCACTTTCCGGACCTGCCCGCAAACTGGAAGTTCCTTTATGGCATCACTGGTCTGGTCGCCGAGGAGGTAATGAGCTATAAAATGGACGCCGCCGGCGCGATTGCCGACGCGGTACGCTACAGAATCTCAAATGGCGAAGCTTCGGAGACAGACTTGACGGCGATGGGTATCACCCACATCGACGACTACCATTTCAATGATGAATTCGTCGAAGAGTCACTGCGATTTTTGCAAGAAGTATGGCTAGACAAGAAGAAAGAGGCCAAGCGGCACATTGAACTCCTCGCAACCGATACGTCCAGAACGCGCCAGTAGCACTGAGCTCACTTGGCGACCATCGTAAAGCCCACCGCCGCCGGAAGCACGATGTGTGGTGAATGCATCGCTCGCCGCGCGTGCCCATCAGTGCCAGAGAGCAAGCGGCAACTGGGAACTGCCCGACTCGGGCATAGGCTTGATTTTCGCGACGATGTTGATGTCCGTCGCATTGGCGGCAAGCGTGTACAGTCCGACATTGTGGAGGCGGCCACACTCTGACGGCTGGCATACCCACGAGGTGACGATGCGATAACCCTCTTTGCGGAGCTCAACCACTCGCGCCCGAGGGTCAATGACGTCGAGGTACCGCGTGGCCTCCAGGGTCGTAATCCCCGCGCACAGCTTCATAGCCTCGAGTAGGCGAGCCCGCTGATGCTCGGCGGTGTTGTCTGGCCAGTTGGCGATGATGCTGCCGAAGGACTGTAAGTTCTGCGGTTTAGTGTGTTTTTGCATTCGATGCATTGCGAGTTATGACAGGACGTATTGTTCGCCTGTCGGCCCGAAACGCTGCTACCGAAATACCAAGGCAATTTAGCTGAAAAAAATCCGGAGGAAATAGGCCGGAAAACGGGCCCAATTTCCGCTGGTTTTTATTCCTTCGCCAAATCCGGCTCTATCCCGAGTTCGGCGGCCGCAGTGCTCAGGGCGTCGTGAAGCACGATAGCCGCGGTCTCATCGGCGAACCCGCCCACGATGTCGAGGGCCTGAGCAAGCCGCTCGGCGTCGGTTCGGGTGTCGGCCACCGGCGAAGTGCGGTTTCGCAGAACGCTCGCCCGGCTTATCGCCAGATGTGCTGTGTTCTCGCTGTCGGCTTGATTCCGGCGCTTCGATTCGACGAGCGCTCGGATACTGTCGCGTTCGGCGGCAGTCAGCACTTCGTAGACTTGACGTTCTAAGGTCTCTTCCCACGCGCGCGCGACGACCGCCGTAATGAGTCGAATAGGAATTTCGTCGCAAATCTCGCAGATGGAGTGGGCGAGCCGAAGAATCAGTGTTCGACGCTGTGTCATCGGCAAGCGACCAGCGGTCCTAGCCGGCACAATCGACGGTATGGTCTGGAGCGTCCGCAGCGGTTCTTGGAAGCCGCGTGTTCGGGCGCCTGGGGTAAGCCAGGAAGATGGCGCCGCAGTCAGCATTGTTGCCAAGTCTGTCGCGCTCTTCATGATGTCGCGCACTTCAGCACCAGTCGGTGCGAGGTCAGGCTCGCCTTCCTCGATACAGTCGACAACTGCGCGGGCAATTTGTGAAATCACCGTGACCTGCAAGCTTGTGCCTTTGGCGAGCACCTTTTTCTTCTTGAAGAAGCTGCGAACATCTTTGTCGTCACGAAAGCTTCTGAACCAGTCCGACTGCGCGCGAGCTGCTTGGTCAAAGTTAAGGAAAGCGCTTGCCTGTTCATACATCAGGACAAGATGCGAATTCGTAGTCAGAGTGGTCATAGGCAATGACAAGGGCAATTCACGTAAGTTGTAGGCATATTGTAGCTGCCCGCTATACGCCGACCGAGCACGTAAAGGAATATTTTCGGGCGTGCAGGCGCGTTGTTGTTATCACGCGCGTAGCACTTCATCCGGCGCATCTCGCGAAGCGCTAGAAGAAGCGTCGGTCGGAGCGCTATTGTCGCGGTCGGTCGCAGCGAATCACCGTTGTATCGGCTCAATGAGCATCGACCACAAATACTCAGCCGCTCCCGTGTCAGACAGCTTCCCGGAAACGCCTCCCGCCATGCTCATCATCGGCTTCAGAAAAAGCGTCTGGCTATCTTCGGTGAGCGTGAGCGCTTCGTTGTAGCTGTTCGCGTGCGAGGAAATCTGGTTCGAATACGTTATCTCGCGATTGCTGTGTCCACCGAAGGCCCCGCCGTGCGTAACGGTGCACTGCGACACGCTCTTTCCGTCCTTGTAGATGCTCGCGGTGAACCGGCGCGCATCGATGCGCGAAAAGCGTCCTTGGAACTGGCTGCGCCGGTTCTCCAGCTCCTGGAGCGAACCCTCGAAGAAGCGGGCGATGAACTCGAACGCCTCCGAAACGAATGTGTCCTTGTCGAGGTCCGAGAACTCATGCTTGACGCGAAGGTTGCTCGACCGCTCGCACGCGACACCATCTGGTCGTCTTCACTGCGCTTCTGCTTCGCGTCGGCCTGCGCCTCCGAGATTGAACGCGACGCTTCCTGCTGGGCGGCGGCAAGTGCTTCCGTCGCGCTGGCCTGCACCGATGCAAATTAGTTCGACGGCTTCTTTCCGAATCCGCTCGGCTTCGGTGGCCGTATCACGTATATCAACAAAACGTGAAAGCGATTCCCTGTCCGCCTCTGAAGCCGCTAGACGGTTCTCTAGGGTTAAGATGTCTCGAGCGTTGAGCTTATCGTTCTCATCCTTCGCTGCTCGCAACGCGTCAAACCGAGACCGTAGGTCGTCTGACTCCGCGCGGATTATGCGCAGCGCTTTAAAGACAACGCCAAACGCCAAAGCAGCAATACAACCGCGATAACAAGAACAACGACCGTCAATGTCATGATAGTCCGAAGAACGTCCGCTTAAGATTCACGGCTGCGGATGCAGCCGCGGACACGCCCCGGACAGGCTGTCAGCCGAGCCAGTGCTGCGGCGGCTATGTACCGGTAGCGTGCTCGGTCCGCAGCATGCCAAAGGGTCAATCAACCGCCCTTGCTCTTGAACAATCGTTCATGCATCCACCCATCATTGGTCGCAACGAGCACGGCCTTGTCGCCAGGCGAACCGGTCACATCGTGCTGAACCGAGGGGTACGCCGCCTGAAGTGCAGGCTGTTTCGCCCACGATGGCGCGTCATCAACCTCATAGAGGTAATTGACCTGTGAAATCTTGGTACCAAACATGTCGGCTGGCTGAGTGAAGTTCTCGACGTCCTTAACTTTATACCTGCCGCCGCAAAAAGCATCCCAGTTACCGTTATTGCCGGCTCCGGCCTTCACAAGATATTTCTTGCCATCGTCAGTAAGCGAGTACTGAACCCCCGGAACCAGTGTATTACCGAACACCGATTTGACCTGCGTATCTTTTGCTGACAGTAGGCCGGCCTTGACTAGAGCCTCCGCCTTTTCTGGCGCATTTATGAAATCGATGTTGCCGGTTTTTTGAAGTGTAAAAGGCGCTTCTTTTGCGGGCATCATCACACAGATGCCGTGCTTGGTATTCAAATAATCCTGGATTGCAGCTTGAAAGTTGCTTTTGTTCGCATCCTGCTTGCTTCCGCACCCTGCGAGCATTAACGATACGAGCGCTGACGCTCCAATAAGTTTGCTTGCGTGCATCTCTCTATTCCTCTTTTTGTTTTAAATCGACGCCCTCACGGCGGTGAGGATTATCCCGCTTTCAAACGCCATCGCCAACGAAAACTTTTCGACTTGCCGTTCATTGAAAACTATTTTGGTTGAAACCTAAAGTTAACAGGGTTATGGCCGTTAACGTCGAGGTTAAAACTCGTATCAGAGGACATAGCATGAAAGTGGGTCTGGTAATAACGGCGAGCGTTTTAGCGCTTGCCGGTTGTGCACAAACTGGCGCAGCGCTACAAAGCCTTAACAGCGGCCTTGCACAGGTGAATCAATCCCTTGGTGGTGTAGCCGGCTCGGGTTCTTCCATGAGCTCTCCCATGTTCGGGCCGACGCTCTCGGCAGAGCAGCAAGTGCAATTGCGGACTTCCGTGAATACCTCACTTAGCTCGCGGGATACCACATTCCGCAACATGGTAAATACGGCACAGCCGGTTCTTGAAACTGTTCTATCGAAAGCCGCCTGCTACCAGAACGACAACGACTCCCGGGTGCTGAGCATGTACACATCAGCACAAATAGGAAACGGCTATATACCCGGTCCTTGGATGACGATGCGTTACGCGCCTAAGAGCCGATGCCTAAGTGTTTTGAGAACTGATTCATGGACACAAAAATCGTTGAATTCATTCCGGTTTAGGACCGTCTATTACAGCCCGGAGAGCGGAGAAAGCCAAGCAATCACCTATGAATTCATCAATCAAGACGGGTCTTGGCTGTTGAACTACGCCTCCATCTGAGGGAACACATTCCCGAGAGTAAAGGTTGATACGAGCTTCCGCATGAAGAGCGCATGGAATATGAAGGCCGTGCGCTCTGTTCTCCGTGAAATCATTTATCGTCGCAAGCAGCCGAAGGCGGCTTTTCGAAGCCGGCGCTCCATTCTCTTAAATCCATTGCGCCAAGCACGTTTGTGACGTCCATAGCGATGTCCAAAGTAAGATGCTTGTTATCAAAGTACAGCGTCACTGATATGGCTTTTAAAACTAACATCTGGGTGCTGTAAATTCCCGTTTGCAGTGCTTTTGCATGGCGCGCATGCGATTGATTATATGGTCAGTACCGGGTCCAATTCGGTGGCGGTAAGACCGTACCTAGCCATGCTGGTCCTATGGTCGCTGGACCCAAGATACCTTTGGAGCTCGCTGTTGAACGCGCTCACGAGAAGAACGTTGCTCTTGTTGAACGAGTACGCCCCGACAGGCAACTTGGGAGCGCCGACCAGAGCGGGAGCGTGTGCGACGGCCTCGAATTCGCCTCCTCCAAGTCGTGCAGACAAAACTCGATTCCCAACCGCAGTACTTGCATACGCATCAATGCTGCCAAGTCTTAAAGCAGCGACCGCCTCCAGCTGCGTTTTGAAAAGGACAACTTGGTCCATCGGCACGCCGGACGCGAGCGCGGATTCGAGCTGTACCTGCCCAATGATGATTCCGAGGCGGGCGTCCGGTTGTTCATTCAACGATTCATAGCTGTCGAGCGATTTCGAGTTTCCGGCTCGGACCAAGAAACCGTCGCCGATGGCCCAGACTGGGCGACTGAATGTGACTTGCAAGGAGCGCGCGCGCGTGACGAAGAGAGGGACATTCATGTCCCATCGTCCTGCTTGCACTCCTAGGAGAAGTTCGCTAAAGGTGGTCAAGTGGTATTCGATTTGCGTCACGCCAATCGCGGTAAGGACTGTCGCCGCCAGCTCGACATCGGCCCCAGTAGCAAGTTGACTGGATTCGGTCCAACCGAACGGCGGCTCTTCAATGTACGCAAGTTTAATTTTCATCTTGCTCGCATAGAAATGGTGGATAGATACTACCGAAGCATACGCTCACCCTTGCTCGGCGACGCAGCCTTGATTGCAACGCGTAGTGGTGCATCGACTTATCAACGCAACCCTTCATCCGTGGTATGAGGACGTCATTCACCGGCGTTAAAAATTGCTGCAGCACAAACGGTAAACCTAGGAGCCGCTAATCTCATTGTCCGAGCGGACTGTCTCTTCGTGGGCCTTGGATACTCGTCGTTGACTTTTGGTTTCCGCTAATTCACTCAATACATCTGGCATCTCTGCTGCATATTCTGGATATTGCTCCGTCAACCACCGAAAAACCGCCGGATTTCGCATAAGAGCGGACACGTAGCTAGACGCGACTGTCAGATGCAGATGGTCGATGCCATAGTTCTCGGAATTAGGCTGTGCCTGAGCTTGCAACGTGGCCAATTCCCGTTCCAGTTTCGCTAATTGAACGCCGACTTCACCCGTCACTTTTCGCCGTTGCGCCGGACGTTCAGACAATTGTTCAGGCGGAGTTGCGGCCAAAATCGCTCTGGCAAACGAAGAACTGAAATTCTGCTGACCACACATCAACTCGGCTGCCTCAATCTGCCTCAGCGGAGCCATTGCTTTTAAAGCAATGAAGGTTGCTGATGGACAGTTTTTGTCGGCAAGCAGCCCCATGGCCTCACGGCAAAGTCCTTCTAGTAAGGCCGCCTTTCTGTTGACTGTGGTCTTGTCAACGCCAAGCACGCTTGCAATTCGTTCGCGGGATACTCCTTGCAATATGGCCTTTGCAATCATCCTTGAATCTTGCGCAGCAGTGAGACGGCTGATGTGCTTGTTGTAGGTGTACGTCTCATCGTCCGTGGCGATGAGACATAAGGCCTCCTCCTTACCGAGGCGTTTCAAGGCTTCCAAGCGCATACGGCCGTCAAGCACATGATAATCGCCCGGATGCTCCATGTCTTCGATGACAGCGATGGGTTCGACCAGGCCGACGGTTGAAACGGATGCAAGCACCTGAAGGAATTTTTTGCTAATGAGCGCAGATTCCGAAAGTTCAGTTTTGACTTTCAACGCGCGAAGCTTAACTATGACCGTATCTGAGTGGAAGGCTGCTCGAACTTCTACTTGTATATCAGCGATGTTAGTCATAGTGAAGCCTCACCATAAATGCGTTGTTCAATCGCGCGAGGTATCGAAGTCAATCCTTCGCTTTTCAGCAGCAAGACGAAATCAGGGTTTGACAATAGGTCCCGAAGCATTCCAATCAAGAACGTCAGACGCCTGTGAACAACCTCCGCTCGCTTTGCGGCGATGCACTGCTTTTCGCTCTCGCGAATATACATTTGCCGGAGCCGCTCTGGTGTCAGCTTTTGCGTTTCCGGAGAAGCTCCGCCAGGCCTCGTGAGCGGCTTCTCGGGCGTGGCACGCCGCCGAATAAGTCGCCGAACTACCAGAAGCTGTTTGCCCTTTAGGCTTCCATCCGCATAAGCGTCAGCTAGTGCTCGTTGAGTCTCTGCATCATTCGAACGAGCAATAAGTAGCGCCAGGCCTATTGGAATGGCATGCGCATCGACTGCGGCGAGAAGCCGCTCTTCACCTTGTGATAGCAAACTCATCAAATTGCGAAGGTAGGACACGCTTAGTCCGACTTTTTTCGCAACCACCTCGTCTGGATAGCCGGCGGCACTCAGGGACGCCACTTCCCTCAATAGCTCAGGCGCGGAATGATTTCGCCTGGCGACGTTCTCTACAAGTCCCATAACGAGGCACTCGTGTTCGTCTTCGTCAACGACAAAGGAGGGTATGTTGGAATGCCCCAGCAGTCTGACGGCCTCAAGACGACCTTGGCCACAAACTAAGTCAAACGTTTCCTCGCCGTCCGGACCGGTTCGCCTACAAACGGTGATGGGACGTTTCAGGCCTACAGCGGCGATGCTATCTACAATCTCCCGGTGTTGACGCACATTGCGTGCGCGCGGATTAACGACACGAACGCTTGTGAGAGGAATGCTTTGTACGCGATTTCGCGTTTCAAGTGCCATTGTTATCACCTTATTTGGGTACGCTCGACTAGACTAAACAAGGGCTTCAGGTTGGCGTGTTGAAATGCACTGAAGCGGCCATTTGCATCCGTTAATAGCACTGCTTTTCCTGGTAACAAAATTCCACGAGGAAGAATAAAGAAATCCCTCATGCCTGACGCTGCACTGTCCGTTCTGGCGCAGACTAAAAAGTCGATATCAACTTTCACAGGCCATGCGAGCCGCCAAGTAGGGGCTCTGCCAACAGTGTTAATTGGGAGGCATACCACTAGCTTTAAATCAAACTCGTCATCGACGAGAATGATGTCTGTCACACCGGTCTTGGCTACCTTACGACCTGCGCTCCGTAAGTCTTCAACGACCTCATCAATAAAATGTCGATTGACTTCGTCTAACTCTAGTGTTCGGCGGCCACACCGGTAACCGCTGTGCGGTCTGAACCCGATGGCTTGGTAAGCGTTATTTAGACTTCCGAATCGAGATTTGTACAGTTGCATTGGCCGCGTCAAAGAATCTTCTTCAATCAACGCTCCGCTCAGCGTACCTTTGCGGTCTCGAAGCGCTGCCAGTTCGGCCAATAATTCGTCATTGGTTCGATTCGAAGCGAAGAATTGGAGACGTTTCTGCGCGGCTTCAAACACAGATGGCTCAATGATTGGAGCAAATGCAAAGTCCCGTCTCACCCATTCACTCGGGGGATTTCTCTTCAGATGCGTGTGGAGCTTGGTCGAAGTCCGATTGTAAATAAGCGTTCCCACGTACTTCTCATTTCTCAATATTCGAAGAATTGACGCCTTTGACCAAGGTCGGTTGCGGTCCGTCACAAGTCCAAATGTGTTAAGACGAAGCGCTATACGACTTGGTCTCAGTTTATGTTCGACGAACCATTGAAAAATCCGTTGGACCAACGAAATACTGTTTGCTGGCCCCGGCCTCACTATCACTCTGTCAGATTGAAGATTTTTACGCTCGTGAAATCCCAATGACATCTGCAGATTACCGGTCGCGTCCACGACATGCCGCTGCAGACCATATCCCGGTGGAGCTCCTTGATGGAAGCCCTCATGAGCTCCGCGACAGTGGGCCATGAAGACCTTCACGGATAACTCTCTGCTGTATTCTCCCGACATTGCCCGCTTAAGCGCTTTTATTACGCTTGTGAGAGGACCGCCGTCATTGGCGAAGGGCTCGGCACAGTACACGACTTGAACTCCGGACCGACGGCACAGGAATTCGTAGTACGCGGACTCGTCAACGTCTTGGAAGCGACCCCATCTGCTGACGTCGTAGACGAGTACCACTTTATACTCAGGTCCTTGCTGAACATCTGTTAAAAGCTGTGCTAGCCCCGGCCGATGTGCTAGCGTAAGCCCGCTCTTTCCTAAGTCTTGATACGTTCGGGTCAGAGATAGGCCGTGAGATTCGGCATAGTCTGCGACCGCTTTTTTTTGGTTTTCCGGTGAATAGCGTTGATGCTCAGTCGACATGCGGATGTACTGCGCTGCGGCGGTCGCAGTGTTGCTCTGGATTAACACGTCGAGCCCTTGGTGCAAGTTACCCTCCGCACATTATCCGTATTGGTGGCTGCAAGTGAGGTGACGTCAAAGTCAATTGCTGTTCTGTGTGTCGATTCGCCAACGTGCGCTCGCGAGCACTCGAAAGTGTTTGCAGCTTTCAATGCCAGCAAGAACAACGACTGACGATTTCACCGCCAATCTCGACGGTTTTCCACCTGCGCAATTTCCCGTGGCCATGGCGGGCCGCCGGTTACGAAGCACGCTCTGTACGACAACATCGATGCTTCGGATTTGTATTGAAATCCGCAAACCCGGGAGCGCCCACACATCTATTTGCAGTGTGAAGGCTCATCAAATCTTGACTAACCTGTGGAGACCAAGTTGTACATGAGCAAGATGCTAGAAACGCAATTTTCATAGACTACATCGCTTAGGAGGCACGCCGAGCACGTCGGTCTCTCGTCGACAAGTCGCTACGGTGTTCCTTTGATGTTCAAGGAAACGTTGATATGCTGCGCACGGTTATTGCATCAAGACGTCCTTCTGATTCGCCGGAAATTGCGTTGGAAGTCAGTGGAGATGCGAAAGTGCTGGTGGGCTGTCGACGGGGCAGCACATAAGCCACGGGTTGCATGCGAGACCTAGGTATCAAACTTGTGTATTAGTCGCTGCTACGAATAAAGCAAGCGTAGAGATATGTCTACCACCGTTCGGCCCTTCCTCTGAACCGGTTCGATGGACCGTGCGACGCGACGTCATCCCCTTATGGTCAACGGTTCTGACGGGTTTGTATGACGCAGCGGTGAAGGCAGTCGAAATGTAGAATTTATTTAGTCGCCTCGAGTCGTATGTAGGTATGTGCAAAATGGTGACTAATGTCATTCCAGCTGTGGACCATGTGACAAGCCGGTAGCGATTCGCCACCGAGGCCGTGCCTAGGGTGTACAGCCTAATCTGCGAGGACCTACCTCGGCCGCTCATTGACCGCCTTTTGTTCACATAAATGGGGGGCGTCATTGCTTAGTCGAAAGAGGCGCGGTGTTCACATGCTTCAACATCTGCGTTTGCGCCCAACCAAATTCAAATAATATGTAATTATCCATCTGAACTCTTGTCGGGCAACTAAGCTGGGTAGAGGTACGATGATAAATTCTCGCTTTAGTCGCAGCAGTCCATCGACTGAATCCGGCCATGGGTCAAGTCGGTGCCAGCAAAAACTGAGTTCATCGAGTTGCTCGGGAGCAGTTATTCCGATGCCAATAAGCTTGACAAGACGCGGTCGAGATTCTCGCGGTGAAGAATATCGAGGCGGACAAACTGACGGCGTCCGCTTCGCACTTCCTCCATTGCTGGTGCATATAGAGCGCGCCACGCATCCGCGAAAACAAAGGCATCTATATCCGAAGTATGACGCTCGAGAAAAGACCTTGCCTCACGCGCGACGATGTTGCGCCAATCGACGACCGTGCCGAAGACGTCGAAGAGTAGCGCCTTAATCTCACCCGCCATATATGTCTCTTCGATGAGATTGCAGGTTTGTTTGGTCAGGTTCATATCAACGACTATTGCGCTTAGCCCGAAGGTTTCGCGCACGGTGCTCGAAGCGGCAACGGGAACGCCTCCGCGGACATCTCGTGAGCCGGATACGACTGCAAAAAGGACCACGCCTCGTCTGTGCTTTTACATGACAGCCACGCTTCGTATTCGCTTGGTCGCACGATGACAACAGACCGCTTTTCGGCCTCTGGCTTATGAAACCGTTTCATAAGCGGATGTTCGTTCGCGTTGACCGTTAACACCGTGAATGAGAGTGACGGCTCACGACTTCGGCTATCCAATCGACGAACATGCGCACTGCGGCGAGGGAGGTTGCCCTCTAATCTTTGGACCTGTGTGCTGCCGATTTGCGAAACTGCAACGAAGTGTGCATCCCTACGAAGACGTGGATTGCTACTGGTTTATCAATAATTCCTTAGTGACTTGAGAGGGTGACGCCGTCTCCGACGTGGTTTGGGACCCACGCAGGCCTTTAGAACGGGACGACAACTTTCGCCCATACGCTCGCGCCTTCTGAGCGATTGCGAGCAGCGAATTCCTTCATGACTTTAAGGTCGACGCCAACCTTCGCGTATTGGAAGTGGGCGGCTGGGCCAATAGCTGCGACGCGTCCACGGAAGCCGTCTCCATTAACCGGCGTACCGTATTGATAGTCGTCGGTTGTCTGGTTCAGGTAGTAGCCGTTCACGCCTAGTCGCAGCTTCGTCGTCACCAGATAGCTCACTGAATAGTCGAAGTGAAAAATCTGGCCCGACCGATAGTTCGTATCGGAGTTACGGAGGTTGAACGTGTAGGTGATTTTCGCTGAAACTTCCGGCCCGTTTGCGGGCAGATAGGTGAAGGCAACGATGGGGCGGAAGGAATAGTAGTTCCCGCCTGTATTGAGGCTGCGGGCCATGTCGTACCCACCTGCCGGCAGCACTACGTCGAGTGCCACTAGAGGGTGAAACGAGCCTATATCCCAGCCGACGGTCGGCCCGATAGTGATGTCGCCTACACCGTTCTGATGGTCTTTCCCTGCAGCCGAACTGCTTTGAAGCGACGCCACCGAGCCAATCGCAAACGCTCCGAACCGTCCGCCAGCCACCTTGAGGTTCGACATGTAGAAGAGGCGTCCCGCCAATACCTCGGCCGAGAAATTGAACCCTGGAATGGACGAGTTCCCATGGCTGTCATTGAACCGACTGGCATGGTAGTAGTTGGTATAGAGCACACCGTACCAGCCAGGGTCGGGCAGCATGCCCGCGAAGAAACCTTCCGAGCCTTGGCCAATATTATCGCCGCCGCTTTCTGTCGCCGTGGACACTTGCGGGAGCACAATCGCTGCGAGCAGGACGATTCCTGCCACGAGTTTGTGAAGAACTGTTTTCATGAAATTAACTGCGGGTTTGAATTGCGAACACAGAATGCAAGAGCTTTCGTTTTTTCGCAGTACGAAACGATTGGGCCTATCTGACGAGGGGGAAAACTAGAAAATAGCGCGGCTGGTGCTCAATGCTGCGATTCAGGCCTTACAGCATAGAGCGCCGGGAAATATCAGCGAGTAGGTCCTTGGAGCAGTGTCAGGCCGCAGCCTTCGCGTCGGCGAGCGCGAATTGTTCCTGCGCTGCCTGAATTGCCGCGAGTGCAATTGGGAATCCCGCCGCGATGCTGAGCTGGATGAATACGTCGATAATCTCTTCGCGTGTCACGCCCGCCTTGAGCGCGGTGTTAATTCTCAGTTTGAGCACCGGAGCGGCGCTCGCGCCTAGCGTGGCCATTGCGGTGATAGCTACGATTTCGCTGGTTTTTGCATCAAGGGACGACTCGCCGACCATGTCGGCAAATTCCCACTCCATCACGTAGCGTGCGAATCGGGGGGCCACTTTGTCCAGGCTGGCAGAGAAATCACTAGCGGCAATGCTCGTGATTTTCTCGAAGGCAGCGGCGCCACGGTCGTAACGGTTGCTGGCAGGAAGCTGGTTGTCTTTCATGATGAATCTATCTCAAAAGTATTTTGTTTAAAGGGGGCCGCACTCAGCTATTGCGGGAAAACGCCTGGACGAGCTGATTGCCAAAGAGGGTGAGCGATACGCCGGTCAGCATTACGAGCGCGCCGGCCAGCTTTACTCCAGAGACTTGGCGTGTGACTGCCCCAATCAGGCCGAAGTGGTCGATAGCGAGGGACGACAGCAGTTGTCCGGCGATAACGAGCGCCAGCATGTTTGCGAGACCAATCCGGGGGGCAAGCAGCACAGTGCAGAAAATCGCTGCCGCGCCGAGCAGGCCACCCGCGAATCGCCAGGCAGGTTGCGAAGGGAGGTTGCCGATTGCCGCGAGAAGCCCGCCTTTACTGATGGCGATTGCAGCCAGAATCACGGTCCCAATGGAGAACGAGACCAGTGCTGCTGCTACAACGTTGCCGCCGAGACCGCCGGCGAGCTGGCTGTTGACCGCGGCCTGGACCGAGATAGCACTGCCGGCTCCGAACGCAATGAGTAAAAGAACAAGATTCATGATTGCATCTCCTCGCGGCCTGTTTTAGGCCTTCACTACGTGCGGCGGTGCGTCCGCGAAAATATCGGGGGTATACCCGACGCCTTCGAACAGGTGCGCGCGCGATGCCTCGGTCGCGCGCTTGAGCGTGGCCTTGTCGAGACCCAGCAGATTGCCTCCCGCCTTGCGCACGCGACCGCCCACAATCACCGTATCCACGTTGCTACGCTCCGCCGCGTGAACGATGGTGCCGATAGCGTTGTTCGACGGAAACAGGTTCAAGTCGTCGGTGCGGATGAGGATGATGTCGGCCTTCTTGCCCGGAGTCAGAGAACCGGTTTTCTGGTCGAGCCCAGCCACACGTGCCCCGTTGATGGTTGCCGTTTCGAGGATGCTGCGAACGGACACTGCCGCGGGCGCTACCTCATCGCTCTGATAACGACGGTTCTGTGCGTGCGCACGTTGCATGAAATAGGCAGCGCGCATTTCGGCAAACATGTCGCCGCCATACGACGCTTCGACGTCGATGCTGATAGCCGGCGCGATGTCGTGGTCAATTGCGCGCTGGTACACGCACAGACCTTCCTCGAGCCCGTACTGCGCGTCGGAGCGCGGGCACACGTCGACGTTCACACCGGTCTCGCGGAGGATTTCCCATTGCTCGTCGGACAGACCCGTGCAGTGATTGAAGATGTTGTCGGGACCGAGGAGACCTTCTTCCTTGAGCATCGGGAGAAGCTTGCCCATGTCCGCGCCGAGAAACTCCGTGATGATGCGCAGGCCAACCCCACGTGCGGCTGCCCACGTTTCCCGGTCCCACTGTGACATCATCGCCATAGTGACGAGTTGGTCGTCATCGGCGAAGCGCTCCTGCTTGAGGCGCCCGAGGTCCTGCGGCCAGTGGTGTGCCCATTCCCCTGCGAGCGGCTTGCCCGGCGCGTACACGGCGCGGATACCTGCATCCTCAAGTGCGTCGACGGACGCGTCCGAGTGCGCAGGGCTGCGTGCATTGTGCGAGTTGTCGACGAGTGTGGTGATACCTGCGTCGAGCGCGCCTAGCGCGGTAATCATGTTGCCCACATACATATCTTCCGGACGATAGTGCGTCGCGAAGGAGAAGTGCGTGGAATTCAGATAATCCAGGAGCGTCGGTGAATTTGGGTCGATACGGCGCAACTGGCCTTCCCAGGCGTGGCGATGGGAATCGACGAAGCCGGGCATGACAATCATGTCGGTGGCGTCGATGACTTCCGCGCCCTCTGCGTCAATCGAAGGCGCGATATCAGCAATGGTGTCGCCTTCAATCAGGAGGTCACCTCGCATGAGGTCACCGACATCCTTGTCCATGCTGACAATCGCACCGCCCTTGATGAGCACGCGGCGGGATGCAGCGACGGGAGCGAGAGGCTTAACGATGGTCCGGAGGTGTTCCCAGGCCGTGAGCGGATAATTATCGGTGGTCATTTTTTGGTTTCAGGGAATAAAGGGTTTTCGGATACGGGGTATTAGGCGTTGGTGCCGCCGTCGATTTGAAGAACAGTACCGGTCGTGAAGCCATTGCCCATGACGAACATTGCCGCGTCAGCCAGTTCATTGACGGTGCCAACGCGCCCGCGCGGCAGGCTTGCACCGATGGACGCCAGCGCGTTGCTTCGTGCCGCAGGCGGCAGAAAGTCCCACATCGGGCTTTCGACAATGCCGGGGGAGACGACATTGACGCGAACTGGCGCGAGTTCGAGCGCCAGAGTTCGGGCGAGCCCGTCAAGAGCGGCATTTAGCGCTGCGACGATGCTGCCTCCGGAAGTCGCCTTGTAGGCGGCTGAGCCACTGAAAAACGTAATGGAGGCATCGTCAGAGAGTTGGCTCGCAAAGTGGCGCACGAGGTAGACCGCGCCCCAGAATTTGGGACCGAGCATCGCGTTGATATCGTTGTCGGTAATCTGGTCAAACGGCTTGAAGACAAGGTCTGCGGCAGTGACGACAAGATGGTGGACACTGGTAATCTCGCTGGCGACGCGCCGCACGTCAGCTTCGACACCAATATTGGCGACATGCGTCTGTATGTCACCATCAATGGCGCCTTTCGCCGCCATCAGTTTCTCGATTGAGCGACCTACGATGTGCACCCGAGCGCCTTCGCTTGCGGCCTTGCGGGCGAGAGCGAGCCCCATGCCTGAGCTACCGCCAGCGATGACGACGGTCTTGCCCGTCAGTGAATTGACCATGTCTGAATCCTGTTGGTTAGAGGAGTGCGCCGGCGCTTTTTCCTGTCACTTGTTGCGGCTCGCCTGCGGTGGAGTCAACTGTAGTTGCGCACGTCTTCACCAACAATCCCATATACTTTTCATACTCTATGAAGCTGGGGATACAGAATGCGCGGCAACGAATTCGCGGACATGAGGGCATTCGTGACGGTTGCCGAGCAGGGAACCTTTGCGAGGGCCGCTGAGCACCTGGGGGTATCGCCGTCAGCGCTGAGTCAGACCATTCGGACGCTCGAGGAGCGCTTGGATGTGCGGCTCTTTAATCGCACGACGCGCAGCGTCAGTCTCACCGAGACCGGGCTACAACTCTTCACTCGCATGCAGCCGCTGATGCAGGAGTTCGATGCTGCGTTTGAGGAAGTGAGCCAGTCGCACGGCAAACCTGCAGGCACTCTGCGCATCTGCGCGCCGCAGATGGCAATCATTCACCTGCTGCAGCCCATGCTGGGTGTGTTTCAGAAACAGTACCCGGATATCGTGCTCGACCTGACCAGTGACGAAAGTCTTGGCGATATCGTCGCGCGCGGCTTCGATGCGGGCATCCGGCTTGGGGAACACGTCGACCAGGATATGGTCGCCGTGCGGGTCGGTCCTGATTTACGCCAGATTGCTGTCGCTTCGCCGGAGTACCTCGAGAAGAACGGCAAGCCGCAGACACCACATGACTTGCAGAACCATCGCTGCATCAACTGGCGGAGGGCGGGGCAGACGAGCGTCTACAACTGGGAGTTTGCGAAGGATGGCGAATGGTTCGACGTGTCGGTCAAGGGCACGCTAATCGTCAATGATTGCGCGGTTGCATTGCAGGCGGCGGTCGATGGTCTCGGCATCACGGTGTGGACGGAAGACTGGATGAAATCTCACCTGGAGTCCGGCCGACTCGTGCCGCTGCTCGATGAATGGTCGCCGTTCTTCCCGGGCTTTTATCTGTATCACACGAGCCGCACTCGAATGCCTGCGACGCTGCGAGCGTTCATCGATGTGGTGAAGAGTGTTTCGATGGGAGATGCGGCTGCCCCGACGCCGCAGGCAATTGCGGCCGCCGGGTAAGTTCGAAATGGGAAAGTGCAGGGTACCTGTACTTTCCGTGATGCTTAAGCCGCGCTAACCTTGACTACGACCTTTCCAAACGCGCCACGCTTTAGATGCTCAAAAGCTTCCGGGACCTGGTCGAAAGAGTAGGTCGCGTCGATAACCGGCTTCATTGCGCGGATATCAATTGCGCGCACCAAGTCCTCCAGGACGCGGCGTGGGCCGACTGCGATGGCGACGATGGCCGCGCGGCTACCGAGCATCGGCATGATGGGCAAAGTCACTTCATCCGACTCGAGCAAGCCGATGACCGAGATACGGCCGCCGGGTGCAACAGCGTGAAGCGAGCGGCGCAGGTTGTCACCACCTGCCATCTCAAGGATATGCTCGGCGCCGTGGCCGCTGGTAATGCGACGAACTTCGTCTTGCCAGTCGGGATGCGTATTACGGTTAATGCCGTGAGTTGCGCCAAGCTCTTTGGCGCGAGCGATTTTGGCGTCACTGCTGGTGGTGACGATAACCTGCGCGCCATTGGCTGCTGCAATCTGGATGGCGAACAGCGACACGCCACCCGTGCCCTGAACGACAACGGTTTCGCCGGCGTGAAGGTTGCCTTCCTCGACGAGTGCCATCCACGCGGTCAGTGCAGCGACCGGCAACGTGCTGGCTTCTTCGGCAGTCAGCGACTTTGGCGCAAGTACACACCAGTCAGCGGGCGTCGTTACGTACTGTGACAGCATCCCCGGAATCGGGCCGCCTTGCGTGGGCGAATCCGCCCATGACAGCGGGGCGCCATCTACCCAGTTGGCGATGTAGGTCGAGATGACCTTGTCGCCGAGGGCAAAGCGTGTGACGCCCTCGCCGAGTGCAACCACGCGGCCCGTCATGTCCGAAGCCGGGGTAAAAGGGAACTCGAGGTCGGAACCCATACCGTCGGCTGCAACGACCAGGTCGCGATAGTTCAGTGCGACGGCCTCAACTTCAACGAGGATTTCCCCAGCGCGTGGCGTCGGGCGCTCGACGGTGTTTAGCGAAAGCTTGTCGAGGCCGTATGCCGGGATTTCCCAGCGCTTCATGGTGTCGGTCATCAAAATGCTCCAAATCAGTCGGAAGTGGTGCATCGCGCGAAAGCGATTGAAATCGCGCGATGCGGGACGAAGTGGTAGCAATGTAGCCGGCGTCCTGGCGAAGATAAATGCAACAAAGTCGAATTGAATGTTCGTTGCTTTCTGACAAAGAACAGCACGGTTCCGATTGGGCGCTTCGGGAGCAACACTTTTCCGCTGCCGCTAGGGCTCGATACTTCGCCTGAAATCGTCCGCCAGATGGGTCACGACAGCGCGCGTTCGGGATGCCATCTTCTGTCCCGAAGGGATGAGGGCGTGCACCGGCGGACCGTCAACGTCGGCCGATGGAAGCACGTGGACGAGGCGCCCGGCCTTAACGTGCGGGTCGGCAATGTGGTCGAGCAACTGGGATACGCCAAGCCCATTGGCGAGCAAGTCGATGAGTGCCTGCCCATCCTCGAGAATGATGGCGGCTTCCGGCGAGAGCTGTCGTGTGTATCCGCCGTCGTTGACTGACCACGGATTCAAACGCCCCGACGAGCCCCGAAAGAGGATTGCATCGTGGTTATGCAGCTCCGTGACCGAGCTCAGGGAACCACGTTCAGCCATATAGCCGGGAGATGCGTACAGGCCGAATCGTGTGTCACAGAGCTTGCGCACGACCATGTCGCTTGTCGCGGAAAGCTCGCCAACCCGCACGACGATGTCCCAGCCGTCTGCGACCGGGTCAGACATTCTGTCACTGAAGGCGAGGTCAAGGGTGAGCTTCGGATAGCGGCGGCGCAGCGAATGCATCGACGGAACGATGAGCCTGCCGAAGGATGCAGGCAAGTTGATTCGAACGCGCCCGGCGACTTCCTCCTTACTCGCCGCGAGTTCCATCTCCGCCTCCCGAAGCGTACGCAGCGCGACCTGCGTCGCGCGCAAATAGGTTTCGCCGTCGGCAGTGAGTCTCACTGCCCGGGTTGTGCGTTGGAAGAGTCGGGTGGCGAGCCGCTCCTCAAGCCGCTGAATATTTTTGCCGACGCTCGATTTGGCGATTCCCAAAGACTCTGCGGCTTTGGTGAAGCTGCCAGTGCTCACTACGGCCTCGAATGAGGTTATCTCGGCGACCGAAACGTCTGCGCGCTGAACCATTTGTGCTCCCTTTGTCGTGTCATCCGCGGCACGCGAAGAATAAGACACTACTGCGCGTGCAAAAAGCTTTGGGTGCCGAATTGACTGTTCGTTTCTGTCTGACAATGCCGCAGTCTTTCGACCGTTGGCGATAACAGACCGTGGTTCACCTGTTGATTTTCCTTGATTGTCAGCCTGACGTGGACGCTCTGGCCACGTTCGGGCGGTTTATCCGCGTCGCGGTGCGCTGCACAATTGCGCCGTCATTCCGTCTTGCATGAACACTCCAGCGATTCGTGCAAATCAACTCTGCCACGGCGTTCCCATGAAAACCGCTTCCCCTCACGTCGGTTCCCGCAACGACAAGCTTCTGATACTTCTGACCGTCTGTATGGCTGCGCTGCTACTGCCGCTCGCACTGTCTGGCGGCGCGGTAGCGACACCCGCCATTGGCCGTGCTTTGGGAGGCAGCCCAGCCTCACTGACATGGGTCACGAACGCCTACATGCTTAGCTTTGGCAGCCTGCTGATGGCAGCCGGAGCGCTGGCGGACCAGTTTGGCCGAAAGCGGCTTTTCGTGATTGGGCTGGGGGGCTTCGTCCTGAGCTCCTTCGCCATCAGTCTGTCGCCCTCGGTCTTCTGGCTCGACATCCTGCGAGCAGTTCAGGGAGTGGTGTCCGCGGCTTCACTTGCAGCCGGCTCTGCCGCGCTTGCGCAAGAGTTTGACGGTCACGCGCGCACCCGCGCTTTCAGCATGCTCGGCACGAGCTTTGGCATTGGACTCGCATTCGGACCGTTGTTGGCGGGTACACTTATCGAATACTTTGGATGGCGTTCGCTCTTCATCGTGACTGGGGTGATTGCGTTGGCAGCATTTGTCTTCGGCGTGCCGCGCATGCGCGAGTCGCGGGACCCGGATGCGGCAGGGCTCGACTACCCGGGTACCATCGCCTTCAGCGCGACGCTTGTGCTGTTTACCACCGCCATCATCCAGGCGCCAGAAAGTGGTTGGGGCAGCCCTTTGATTGTTGGTCTGCTTGTACTTTCGGCGGTGATGCTGGCGGCATTCGTCATCGTCGAGACACGCACTCGACGTCCGATGCTGGAACTGAGTCTGTTCCGCTATGTGCGCTTCATCGGCGTACAGATTTTGCCGCTCGGCACCTGTTACAGCTACATTCTGCTGGTGGTGATGTTGCCGCTGCGGCTTATCGGTGCGGAAGGCATGAGCGAGATGGACTCGGGTCTGCTGATGATTGCCTTGTCCGCACCTATGCTCGTCGTTCCCATTGCGGTCTCGTCGCTGACTCGCTTTGCGTCCGCGGGTGTGCTATCCGGAATTGGGTTTGTGATTGCCGCAGTCGGGCTTTACTGGTTGAGCGTTGTCGACTTCAGCGGCGATAAGTCCGCGCTGCTCCTGCCGATGCTTGTCATTGGCATTGGCACTGGCATGCCGTGGGGTCTGATGGACGGACTGTCCGTGAGCGTCGTCCCAAATGAGCGAGCGGGGATGGCTTCCGGCATCTTCGGCACGACCCGGGTGGCCGGCGAGGGTACAGGCCTTGCGATTGGCACGGCGATTCTCGCCGCAATGGCCAACACAAGCTTGGCGCATTTGGTGCCTGCAGGCGGTGCCGAACTTGAGGCTCGAGTTGCGGAAGCTGCTCAGCGCCTCACGAATGGGGATATCGCGCAGGCTGCCGCGGTGCTGCCAGAGGTGAGCCACCATGCGCTCGCGCTTAGCTACTCAAATGCATTTGTAGGCCTGCTGCACGTTCTTATTGTCATCACGTTACTCTCCGCCTTCTGCACCTTCGCCTTCCTCAGTCGTACACGAACGCAGGACGAGGCGAGCGGTGAAGACGGAACGCGCGCTGAGCGGGGGAACGCTGTCGATGCCGCGCGAGTTCTGTAAGACACGGTGGCATAGCAATAACAAATAGCGTACACAGAAACCGCGAGTTGCATGGTCGCGGTTTTCTGTCGTTTCCGCCCGGAAATTTGAATACCAGGGCGTTGGCCGTCACTCATTGATGGCCCCAGGGAGCTTCCCTCACCCTTTCCTGCGTTGCTTGGAGGCGGGCCACTCACGGCTTTTTCATGTCGATAGATGCACCAACGACGTATCTTCGACGTCACGTCTGAACGTCCGATACAAGTCAATTGGCCGCCGGAGAGGGCGTCTCTGTCATCGCCCAACTGCGGTTCCGATTGTTCAAAAGCTTCGAGAAATCAATTCGGCTAACTAACCTTTATCTGGTGAGCCGGCGCGTTTAAGCTTGATTTCACTGGCGGCACGTGCCACCGGCTACCGAGTGAGGGTCTATCTACGGCCCACGCGTTGACTCATCAGATTGGAGGTTCATATGGCTTCACTATTTCTCCGCGCGGCTTTCGCGCTGGTTCTGGCAGGCGCCGCAACAGTCTCATTCGCGGAGGGCGGAGGTGGCATCGGGCGCGCAGGTACTTATCGGCCGCAGTTCGGACCGGGTGTTCCATCACACGGGGACATCGTGCAGAAGCACGACAAAGCGGCCCCGAAGCTGGCAAAGGGGCGCGATGCGGACTCTGACATAGGTGGCGCGAGCGACGTCCGTGCTCAGTCCGGCGCGTCGACCACGACACCACCTCATTCGGGGCAGTAATTCTTCGCTGCAATCACCCTGGTCGGCGGCTTTAGAAGGGTTGTCGACCATCCCGTCTAGCGCAGTGTCCTGACTGAGGATACGTTGATGGAACACACCAGGTTTTTTGCCGGCGCAGCCGCAGACGGGGCTGCTCCGTCCGTAGCCACGCAGTGCGAGGAGTGCTTCCTCTGTGGGTCAAATGACATCGCGGTACGAGGCCCAGACGAAGGACTGCAACTTGAGTTCGCGTCCAACTCCCGCTCAAAAATATGCGGCCAGCAGCAGGCGGTCGTGCGTATCGTCGAGTGCCACGACTGTGGCGCCGCCTATGCCTTGGACACACCCTAGTAGTCGCAAGCGACAGGGCTAAGCCTTAAACCGGGCCGCGACGTCTGACCTCACAAAATCCTCCTGCACTCTTCCCAAGCTGCCAAGGTTGCCGCCCGCGCGGGCGCGACGTTTCCTGCATTTCCAACTTTCCCGATTAGCAGTCTTCCAGTTCGCTCGGCGCAGCATCGGCACCTGTCCGTCTGAGTACGCGCACCACCGGCGGTGGAAGAGCTCAGGTTTGCCCCCGAAAAATAGAAACAGGCCCGTCCGTAATACCGATGGGCCTGCTGGGATGAAGCAACATGACTATGGCTAATCAACCTCGCCGACGGTCAATCCACCAACTCACCGACAGGGGCAGGGGTTTGCACCTTGGGCTGGTCCAGCTCGGGTGAAATCGGCGCGGCAGCGAGATGAGGGTTGCCACCGAGCTTACGCACCACGACATAGAACACAGGTGTCAGCAGCAGTCCGAATACGGTCACCCCGAGCATGCCGAAGAACACTGATATTCCCATCGCACGCCGCATTTCCGCGCCGGCACCGGTGGCGAGAACCAGGGGCACGACGCCCATGATGAAGGCAATCGACGTCATGAGAATTGGCCGCAGCCGCAACTTGCACGCCTCAATCACCGCGTCGACGACGGAGCGACCCTGTTCCTCGAGATGACGGGCAAACTCGACAATCAGGATGGCGTTCTTCGACGATAGCCCCACAAGCACTACCAGCCCGATTTGCGTGAAGATGTTGTTGTCTCCCTTGGTCAGCCACACGCCGGTGAGTGCAGCAAACACGCTCATCGGCACGATGAGGATGACAGACAGCGGCAGCACGAGACTCTCGTATTGCGCAGCCAGCACGAGGAAGACCAGCAGGATACATATCGGGAAGATGATGACGCCCGAATTGCCAGCGATAATCTGTTGGTACGCGAGGTCCGTCCATTCGTATTCGATGCCCGCTGGAAGCGTTTCTTTAGCGATACGTTCGATTGCCGCCTTTGCCTGGCCGGAGGAGTACCCAGGTGCCGGACTGCCGCTCACGTCCGCAGCGGTATAGCCGTTGTACCGCACGACGAGTTCCGGGCCATAGGCGTGTTTGATAGTCGCCAGTGACCCGAGCGGGACCATCTCGCCGCTGCGGTTGCGTGTCTTCAGTTTGAGGATGTCCTCCGGCGTTGCGCGTGCATCGCCGTCCGCCTGCACCCGCACCTGATATACGCGTCCGAACTCGTTGAAGTCGTTCACGTACAGCGAGCCCAGGTAAATCTGCATCGTCTCGTAGATGTCTGAGACCGCGACGCCAAGCTGTTCAGCCTTGACCCGGTCAACGTTTACTTCGAGTTGCGGGAAGCTAATCGCGTACGTGGAGAAGATAGAAGTCAGCTCGGGTGCCTCCGCAGCTTTCGCCATGAACGCCTGTCTTGCCTTGTCGAGCGCGTCATAGCCGAGCGAGCCCTTGTCCTCAATCTGCAGCTTGAATCCGCCCAGAGTGCCAAGGCCCATGACTGGGGGCGCCGCAAACACGACCGGCGCAGCTTCCTTGATAGACGCAAAGCGGCGGTTCAGCTCAGCGGCAATGGCGTCGGCGCTTTGTTCCTTCGATTTACGTTCCGCATTGGGCTTCAGAATCACGTGACCGATGACGGCGCTGGAACTCGACGTCGAACCGTTCAGCGAGAGGCCGGGGTAGATGAACGCATCGGTCACGCCAGGCGTATTGAGGGCAATCGTCGACATCTGATGCGCGACATCTTCGGTGCGGTCGAGCGTAGCGCCCGCGGGCAACTGCGCGTACATGACGAGATACGCCTTGTCCTGGATGGGCACGAAGCCGCCAGGCACCACCTGCGTGAGCCACGCCGTCGCACCGACCAGCAGACCGTACACAACCATGATGACGGTCTTGCGGCCCAGTAGCGAGGAGACGCCGCGGGCATACCGGTTCGAGCCACGCTCGAAGAAGCGGTTGAATGCTTTGAACTGACGACCAAAGGTCTTGTGCATCCAGCGGCTCAGCCAGTCCGTCTTCTCAATCTCGCCTTTGAGCAGCAGTGCCGACAGTGCCGGGGACAGCGTCAGGGAGTTGATGGCCGAGATTATGGTCGAGACCGAAATCGTGACCGCAAACTGCTTGTAGAACTGGCCAGTCAAGCCGCTGAGGAAGGCGAGGGGCACGAACACAGCGGATAGTGTCAGTGCGATGGCGATAATCGGGCCGCTGACTTCACGCATGGCCTGATAGGTTGCGTCTTTTGCGCTCAGACCCGCCGCCATGTTCCGTTCGACGTTCTCCACCACGACAATCGCATCGTCGACAACAATTCCGATGGCGAGCACCATGCCGAAGAGGGAGAGGGTGTTGATGGAAAAGCCGAGCGCAAGCAGACAGCCGAACGTTCCCACAATGGATACCGGCACGGCCAGCAGCGGAATGATGGAGGCGCGCCAGGTGTGCAGGAAGAGAAACACGACCAGCACAACGAGCGCGATGGCTTCGAACAAGGTGTGAAGCACGGAGTCGACGCTTGAACGAACCGCCTTGACCGGGTCGAAGGTCATTCCATATTCGATACCCTCGGGGAAGTTCTTCTTGAGTTCTTCCATCGTGGCCTGCACGTTCTTCTCGATGTCGAACGCATTGGCACCTGGTGCTTCCATGACCGCAATAGGCAGCACCGCCTTGTTATTCAGCAGTGCGCGAATGCCGTAGTCTTCGGAAGCAAGCTCGACGCGAGCGACATCGTGCAGGCGCGTGACACCGCCGTCGGCCGACGTCTTGATGACGATGTTGCCGAATTCCTCGGGTGTGCGCAGTCGCCCCTGTGCAGTCACGGAGAACTGGATGGCCGTTCCCTTCGGGGCAGGCGCCGCGCCAATCGAGCCCGCCGAGACCTGGATGTTCTGCTTTCGGACGGCGTCGACCACTTCGGCGGCAGTAAGCTCACGCTGCGCGACCGCCTGAGGATTCAGCCACACGCGCATCGCGTAGCCGCCAGGGCCCCAGAGACGCACCTGACCGACGCCCGGGATACGCTCGAGGCGGTCCTTAACGTTGATAATCGCGTAGTTACTCAGGTAGTTCACGTCATAGCGGCCATTGGGCGAGACCAGCTGAACTGCCAGCGTAATGTTGGGCGAGCTTTTGGTGGTTGTCACGCCCAGCCGCTGCACGTCTTCCGGCAATCGTGGCAATGCCTGCGACACGCGATTCTGGACGAGCTCCTGCGCCTTGTCAGGGTCGGTGCCGAGACGGAACGTGACGGTCAGGTACATGTTGCCGTCGCCATTGGCCTGCGACTGCATGTACAGCATGTTCTCGACACCGTTAACGGATTCTTCAATCGGTGATGAGACGGTCTCCGCGACCGTCTTCGCGTTGGCGCCCGGATACTGCGCATGGACGACAACAGAAACAGGCACCACCTGCGGGTATTCCGCGATGGGTAGCTTGAAGATAGCGATGGTACCCATCAGCACAATGAGCACTGAGAGCACGCCGGCGAAAATCGGCCGGTCAATAAAGAATTTTGAGATGTTCATACTGTTACTCGGTATGCGGAAAGGCAGTGAATCCCACCACCTCGAGGTTCGTGCGGCTCCCGACTTACTTCTGGGCGACGCTGGCGGTCGGCGCGGACGCCTCACCGGTTACAGGTTGGGCGGGGGCATCACCCCAGCCACCGCCCAACGCGCGGATAAGATTTACCGTCGCCGCGGCCTGGATGCCCTGAAGCTGCACGGCCGCGCGTCGCGATTGCAACACCGACCGTTCTGCATCAATCACATCGAGGTAGTTCACCGCGCCTTCCGTGTACTGGGAGCGGGAGAGCCTTGCCGCACGAGTCGACGCCGTGACTGCCTCAGCCTGTGTCTTCGTCTGTTCTTCGAGAATGCGCATATCTGACAGGTTGTCTTCGACTTCCCGGAAAGCCGTTAGTACCTGCTGCCGGTACTTCGCCACATCCTCTTCGTAGACCGCGTGCGCGTTCGCGAGATTGCCTTTGCGGCGACCGCCGTCGAAAATCGGAATAGTCAGTGCTGTGCCGGCCAGCGGGCCGAGAAGGAATGCACGACTGCTCCACTTGAAGAGGTCGCCTATCGTCGCGGACTCGAATCCGCCTACGCCTGTGAGGGTCAGTGATGGGAAAAAAGCCGCTTTCGCGACGCCGACGCGCGCGTTCGCTGCGGCCATGGCACGCTCGGCGGCCGCAATGTCCGGGCGCCGCTCGAGCAGTGATGACGGCAAACCCGGTGGCACCCGCAGTTGAACAGGTTTGAGCGGGTCCGCAGCCATTGAGAATTCTGCCGGCGCTTTCCCCAGCAGCACGGCGAGGCTGTGTTCGGAAGTCGCACGCAGACGTTGCACCGTCATAGCATCAGAGCAGGCGGTTGCCAGTTCCGCCTGGGCGCGCGAGACGTCAAGCTCGGTGATTTCGCCCTCGGTGTATCGGCGCTGAACCAGCTTGAGCGCCTGCTCGCGCAGTTCAACGGCTGAGGAGAACACCTGACTTTCCGCGTCCAGCTCACGAAGTGAGAAGTAGTTCTGCGCGACATCCGCCTGCAGCGCGAGCAGCACCGAGTGGAAGAGAGCTTCACTCTGCTGCATGTCCGCTTTAGATGCATCGACTGTCGAGGCGACGCGGCCGAACAGGTCCACTTCGTACGAAACCCCAGCTTGCGCACGCCAGAAAGTCTGCTGCGGCACGTTCGTGCCATCGGGCTCGAAGAGCGACGCTGCGGAGACTTTCTGCCGTGTCGGCCCGAACCCGGCATCGAATGTCGGGAAGAAGCCGGCGCGGGCGGCCTGATTCATCGCACGGGCTTCCTTTACCCCTGCGGCCGCGGCCGCGAGATTCTGGTTCGCAGTGAGCGCCTGCTCCTCCAGGTCATTGAGCTTCGGGTCTTCGAAGACGGTCCACCATTTACCGCGTGCAACTTGCTCTGAGGGCTGCGCAACCTTCCACGTGCCGGATTTCTCCTGCGTCAGGGGGGCCTGCGGGGCTTCCTTGAATGTCGCAGTCGTGGGCGTCGACGGGACTTCGTATTTAGGTGCGAGGGAACAGCCGGCAAGCAACAGCATTGCTGCCATGAGCGCTGAACCCGAAAAGGGGCGATTCATCATCAATCTCCCCTCGTTATGCGGCAGGATTTGACGAGCCCGCCATGCTGACCACGTGCGGACGCACGGTGTCGTTCGGACGTGCTCGTTGAGTGCCATTGACGACGATGCGCTCACCAGATTTCAAGCCACCCGTCACGACACGCAGGCCATCGTGCAAGCTCCCGAGTTGAATCTCCCGGTACTCAACCTTGTTGGCGCTATCGACCACCAGCACGTACTTCTTGGCCTGGTCCGTGCCAATGGCCGCGTCAACAACCAAGATTGCCGTGTGAGGAGCACCGCCACCGACCTTCACTCGGGCGTAAAGGCCGGGCACGAGCGCGCCGTCGGCGTTATCGAAACTTGCTCGCACGCGGATGGTCCCCGAGGACGTATTCAAACGGTTGTCGACCGAGGTGATGACACCATCGCGCGAATAGCCGGTTTCGTTCGCGAGTCCAAGGGATACGGAGACCTTTGACCCACGGTCGCGGCCGAGATACTGAAGGTAGGTCTGTTCGTCGACTTCAAACGAGGCGTACATGGGCGACACCGACACCAGCGTGGTGAGAAGGGGCGCATTGGCCCCGACCGATACGACGTTCCCGACCGTCAGCTCGGCGCGCGAGACTCGTCCTGCGACGGGCGCGGTGACTTGGGTGTAGCCGAGGTTAACCTGTGCGGCCTCGAGTGCGGCCCGAGCTGCCTTCACATCTGCGGACGCCACGCGGGACGCATTCTGCTTCTCGTCGTAGTCGCGCTTTGCGATGGCGTTATCAGCCAGGAGGCGGTCCGCGCGGGCCGCGTCGGTCGACGTGTAAGTGGCACGCGCCTGCGTAGCCGCGAGTTGAGCAGCCGCGCGGTCGACTTCGGCGACATAGGGGCGCGGGTCGATAGTGAAAAGAGCGTCGCCCTTTCTGACCAGTGCGCCGTCCTTGAAATGGACCGCCGCGATGGTGCCGGACACGAGCGGGCGTACATCGACGTGGTCGATGGCCTCTAGCCTGCCCGAATAGCTCTGCCAGTCCCTGATGGTCTCGACGAGCACAGGGGCGACGTCGACCTCGGCAGCGGGCGGGGGACCGTCAGCGGCCTGCGCCGAGCCGACCGGTCCGCCTGCAGGCGAGTGGGTCACGCAGAGAGTAGTAAAGCCACCAAACAGCACGAAAGCGCCAAGGGCGACGAGAAGTCGCTTTTTATTCGTTGTCATAATTCGTAATCCTTAATATAAATAATATTTGCCCCGGTGTACCGGTTGATTTAAACCTGTTTCAGAAACTCGCGGAACGCGAGCTAGTACGCGTCAGCATGGAGCTGGTATCGGAGGAAGTTAGCGGCGCGCTCAAGCGCGGGGGCATGCAGAGCAATCGCTTCGTGAGACAGACCCGGGTAACGGATGATTTCTACCGGTACACCGGCGGTGATGAGCTCTCGCGCGTACGTTTCCCCGTCCACGCGGGCAACGTCATGTTCAGCGCTAGCGATAAAGGTCGGAGGTAAGGTGCCCAATCGCCGAGACTCGAGCGGCGCCGCATACGGATGAAGGCGTTGCGTCGCAAGCGGCAGATAGGCGCGATAGGAGCGCGCGCAGTCCGCTGCCTCGAAGTCGCCCAGCTTTGCCTTGGCGCAGTCGATTAGGCGCGTCATGCTGGGGTCGAGCAGTGGCGCAAGCATTACCTGTGCAGAAAGAGGGCGCGCGCCGCGGTCGCGAGCGATAGCGGCTAGGCTGGTCGCGATGTTGCCGCCAGCGTCGAAACCGGCGACCGCGACGCACTTGGCGTCTGCGCGATAAGCCCGCGCATTTTCGCAAGCCCATGTCAGAGCGAGATAGGCATCTTCTGCGGCGGCGGGAAACGGGAATTCAGGCGCAAGCGAATAACCGACGGCGATAACCCATGCTGGCGTAAGGCGGGCAAGGAGCGATGCCGGATTGTCGGCATCGTCCAGGCTGCCATTCACAAAGCCGCCGCCATGAAAGTATAGGATGACCGGCAGGATGTCATGCGAGCCCTGCCGATAACTACGCAGTGTGATGCTCTGCGCATGACCGGCAATCCGGGTGTCCGAGATGTTCAACTTCGCATTCATTCTGGAGCCTTGGGAAATGTGTATCAGCAGGAACCATGAATCTGATTCGATGTTGGTATTTTCCACGTCAGCAGTGCGAAGATAAATCCCTTACTTTCGACAAGACAATTCGGCCATTTCGAACGGTGCTGCGCAACTATGCGTCCAGGTGCGCGCCGGCGGGCAACTCGCGGCTACGTATCGGAGAAGTGGAAGTCTCCCTGCCAAGCTGAACGCTCGCTTCAGTGCGCGCTGTGCCCGAGATGAACTGGGCGAGGAGTGCCGGACGGATGGGCTCGCTGCGCAGCAGTTGGCATTGTTCGAAGAGTTCTGATATCCATTCGACAAATACCCGCACCTGCGGCGAGAGATGCCGGTTTCTCGGGTACACGGCCGAGATAGGGAAGGGTATAGGGCGGGATTGCTGTAGCACTTCGACCAAGGCGCCTGATTTCAGATGCGGCAGCGCCAGAAAGTGAGGCGTCTGTATGAGGCCGTGGCCACGCAGGCCGCATTGCAGGTACGCTTCGCCGTCATTTGCCGCAAGCCGAGAACGCATTTTTACGTCAACGCGCTTGCCGTCCACCACGAAATCTATTTCAACCATACGTCCGGTACGACTCGAAAAGTAATTCACGGCGATATGGCTATCCAGGTCCTCAATCGTGCGCGGGATGCCATATTGCGCGAGGTATTCGGGGCTGGCGACTGTGACGAATTCGGATACACCGATGCGTCTCGCGACAAGCGTGCAGTCTGCGAGCGGGCCCATCCGGATGGCGCAGTCAACGCTTTCTTGAACGAGGTCAACGTCCTTGTCGCCGACGCCAAGCATCAGGTCAATGTCGGGGTATCGCGAATGGAATTCGTGCAGCGATGGCAGGACCACCAGCCGTCCTATTGCACCTGACATATCCACCTTCAGCTTTCCCTTGGGCGCGGCGATACTGGAAAACGAGTTTTCCGCATCAGCAATGTCTGCAAGCACCCGCAGACAACGTTCGTAATAGGCCGCGCCGTCCGGAGTCAGGCTGATGGTTCGGGTCGTGCGATTGAGAAGGCGGACCTTCAGATGTGCTTCCAGGTTCTGGACGATTGTCGTTGCCGACGAGCGTGTCATATCTAGCGAAGCGGAGGCGCCGGTGAAGCTCTTGTTCTCCACCACACGCGTGAAGACCTGCATTGCCTGAAGTTTGTCCATGATTGCCCACTCTAACTGCGTTGCCCGATTGAACTGGGTGTGCCAAGTGCGTCCGGGTGCCCACACGGCTCTTGTATGCGAAACCGCAGGAGTTCTGCGGCTAGTGCTTCGACGTAATCGTCAGCCAGGGCGCAACGCGAAAGCGCATCCTTTAGCCGGAAGACGTATTCGGCATTGCTGCCTATCGCGCCGCTCGCGGACGCAATCAACGGCGTAATCGTCGCGACACCAGAATCTGTTTGATACTGCACGCTCGTTTCGTTGACGACGAACGCGATTGCGTGGCTCTGCGCGCCACCGTCGAGCGTCACGCGTGCCCACGTCGGCCGGTAGGACCCGAGGACCATCTCGCGAATCCAGAGAACTTTCAGGTCCTCACGCAACGTCTCCTCTGGCAACCGGAGGGCGACGCCGTTCGTATGGCCGCCAGCCTCAAGCGCAAGCATCCGCCCGGGCGACTCTGCACTACCACGGCCAATGACCATCTGCAGGCAAAAGCTTCGATGCCAGTCGTGGAGAGTCGCCACGGTCCGCTTGTCGAAGCTCATCATCGGGTTCCACATCAGGGAGCCGTAGGCAAATATCCAGACGCCGGGCTCGCCGTCCGGCTTCGAGCCGAGCGTGTCCTCGAGTGACCGTTCGATTTGTTCGGGCGACCAGAACCCCGGCATCGCGCGGAAGTTCTCGACGTACGCACCGGAATCAATTGCCTGCTTCGTCAACATCCACATTGCCTTTCGAGGTAGTCCCGCGGACGTGCGAAGTATGTCCCTTGGGCGTCGGACATCCATGCATCCGGCTCGGTGCAAGTATGTAGAAAGACGACTGGCGGGTAAATCCTCACCAGGGAAACGGATTGGCCACGAAAAGCTGACAATCCCGCGCCCGATATCAAAAGAAAAAGACGGGCCGTCGTTGTTCGACGTGAACGAAAAGAATTTTCGGTTCGGCGCCGCTATCTGGCCGTTCGCCCGGGGAATACTCTGAGCCCGATGACCTCTAGCGTTGCCCTCGGGCAAACGCGCCGCACGAGTTCGCGCACTGACCGTGTCTCTGTGCTTTCTGATTGTCATGGTCGACGGCTTCGATGTCGCCGCTGCGGGCTATGTTGCACCCGTGCTGCGACGGGAGTGGACGCTCGATGCTACGCAGCTCGGTGTTCTGTTTGGCTTGGGACTGCTGGGTGTTACGCTAGGCAGCTTTCTATGGGGGCCGGTCGCCGATGCCATAGGCCGCAAGCGGGTGATTCTTATCTCGCTTCTGATTTTCGGGGGGGCGAGCCTCGCATCGGCTGCATCGCCGTCGTTCACCGTGCTCACAGTGCTTCGCCTGCTGACAGGGTTCGGCGTCGGCGGTGCGCTTCCGAATGCCATTACGCTGTCGTCGGAGCACAGCGTGTCGCGGCACAGGTCACTTCTCGTCACAATGATGATTTCCGGCTTCCCGCTGGGGCTTGCGTTCGGCGGTGGGTTTGCGGCCTGGTTGATGCCGCGGTTTGGATGGCAATCGGTATTCGTACTTGGTGGCGTCGTGCCGCTGTTGCTTGCGCCTATTGCCTGGAAATGGTTGCCCGAATCGCTTCAGTTCATGGCCAGCAAGGCACGGTTTGCCGAAGAGCCAAAGGCAACGCTGCACAGGCTCGGCTCCGCAGAGACGACCCTACCCGTGGAAGCCTCGACAGCGAACAAAGCGCCGGCCGCCGCGCTGTTCGACATACAGTACCGACGGGGGATGGTTCTGCTCTGGACAGCCTTTTTCTGCAACCTCTGGGTGTATTACCAAGTCACCAGCTGGCTTCCTACGGTCATCGCCGATTCGGGCATCACGCCTGGACACGCCGCGGGCATTGGGTCCCTGTTGCCCGTCAGCGGCATCGTTGGCTCGTTCTTCATGGCGCGATTGATGGACCAAGAATCAGTTCGCTATCCTGGCATGTTCCTATGCGGCTGCAGCGGTGTGCATCGCGATGGTCGGCCTGTCGATTGGCAGCTCGTGGTGGCTACATCTCGCGGTGTTCTTCAGCGGCGTGACGCTCGTCGGCGGCCAACCGTGCATCAACGCGCTCACTGCGAACTACTACGGCAACCAGATGCGCGCGACTGGCGTGGCTTGGGCGCTCGGATTCGGGCGCATCGGCTCCATTATCGGTGCCGCATCTGGAGGGATGATTCTCGCCTCGCTGCATTCGCCCCAACTCGCGTTCGGTTTCTTCGCAATACCGACGCTCGGAGCCAGCCTGGCGATGGTAGCAATGATGCGCAACCCGATTCGGCCCACAGCGCCATTGACGACACTCGACGCGACACCGGATATGCCGATTCGGAATTGAGTGGATGACGGTTCGCCTATAGCGTTGAGCGGGCCGTCCTCCGATACTCAGTCATCAAATCAACTCATTACCCTGGAGGAGCATATGTCAGAACCCATCCCTTACACCGAACTGCCGCAGCGCGCGCGAGATGCCATTACCAACTTCATCCCTGATGAAGCCCGGATTGCTGCCCGCACGGCTCGGTTCGCGCATGTCACAGCGCGCCCGGCCGACAAGGATGGCAATACGGAAACGCTGAATTGCGTGACATTCACGCATCGTTCTGTCGACGCACCGGGTGATATCGAGCTGGTGCATTGGCACTACGTCGAAGCGGGCAGCGCGGACGCGGAGGTCATCGTGTTCCTGCACGGCATCCCCGATTCGTGGTTCCAGTGGCACCACCAGATGGCCTCGCTTGCGAAGGACTACCGCTGCATCGCTGTTGACCTTAAAGGGTATGGGCAGTCCGACAAGACGGCCGGCGACTACACGCATGCCGGCGCGGCCGAGCAGTTGTACAAGATGCTTCAACATATTGGCGTGACGCGTTTCAATCTGGTGACGCACGACCGCGGGACGGTTCAGGGCGACTACATCACAGCGCTCCATCCGGACAGCGTACTGCGATATGGACGTGGCGAGCAGTCTTTATCACTTCCATCCGGACCTCGCGCCGCAGGGCGAAATCTTCATGAACTCGCCCTGGACGGGCTTGATGGAGGACCCTGCGCGCTTCGTGGTGTGGGTGTACACGTGGATTACCAAACTGCCAATTTCTGACGAGGAAATGGTCCGGCTGATTCAGGAGTATTCGTACCCTGGCGTCGTGCGTGCCGTACCCCGCTACTTCAACTCGTCGCGGTTCCGCAAGGAATGGCTCGACCGTCGCCAGCGTCTGCTCGCCGCGTGGACGTGTCCGGTGATGGTGATGCAGGGCTTCGAAAGCAAGACCTAGCCGCGCGAGTTCTACGAGCAGGCCCGCGAGTACATTCCGAACGCAAAGGATGTCGCCGTACGGTTCATGGACGGCGGCCACTTCTGGACGCTCGAAAGTCCGGCCCAGACGACTGAAGCGATTCGCGAATTGCTGCGGATGTAATCCTCGCCAACTTGTATTTGCAGACTGCCCTATGACTCGAGAAAAACAGTTCGACATTCCCGGATACATCGACCGTATGGAAATCGAAGACGTTGTACAGACCGAACGGCTTGCCAGGGATGTCATGCAGTGGGACCGCATGAGCGACTGCTTTTGGCCCAACTCAGTGGTCGAGCTGTCTTGGTTTCGCGGCACCGGGCAGGAGTTTGCCAATGCGTCGGCAAAGATGCACGCGGGCGGCACGCAAACCTTCCATCAGATGACACCGACGGTCATCCGCGTCGACGATGAGCGCGCGCTCGCCGAGACGGGCGGCGCCGTGCATCTGCGGGCGACGCTGGCCGGCGCCGAGGCCGACGTCATCAGCTACACGCGGTTCTTTACGCGAGTCGAAAAACGCGAGGGGAGGTGGCTGATTTTGGGTCTGCGTGCCTTCTATCTGAAGGACATGTTGATTCCCTCCGACCCGGTGAACCCGCCGCGACTCGACGTGGCTCGCATGGGCCAGTACCGGCAGTCATGCCGCTACCTCTCGTATTTGATGAGTGAGCGCGGCCACGAGATTCGCGCAACGCTTCCGGGCATGGACTTGCCCGAAACGGTTCACTTGTTGACCGAAGGCGAGAAACGCTAGCTCGAGGGCATTTAAAGGGGCTTGAGTAGAATGTAGTTTTGCCGCCCCAGCGCTGCGGCGGCCATCTCGCTAGCGATTCGGCGACCGGGGCGTCCTATTCCTTAACCAGAGCTATGCGCTGCACGAGGCACGGAAGAAAGCAAGACGCTCTCTCAGCGGCGCCCACGCAACACCACTCATGTGCCTGGCGCATGCAGTATTTTTTCGCCTGTCCGGCGATAGCAATTCTCTTCGCTCACTCGGCTTCGCGCACCGCTTCTGCCCGGACCTCGCGTCCCCGTCCCGTCGACAGACGTACACCGTGGTCATCGAACCGGTGATACGCTTCTCTGTGCAACCTCCGGCTTCAACGCTAGGTATCATGAGCGCCTTCAGGCCATAATCAAATTTTTATGCGGGGTCCGAGTCGATGAATATCCGGGAGGTTGCCCGAATCGCGGGTGTGTCCACAGCAACGGTGTCGCGTGTGCTCAACCAGACGGGACCCGTGCGTGCCGAGACCCGCGAGAGAGTGCTTGCAATCGTCGAGCAGCAAAACTTCCGGCCCAACCTTCTCAGCCAGAAGTTGCGTCGTGCCGAGACCGGCATGTTGCTTGTCCTGGTGTCGAGCATCGCCAACCCGTTCTGCGCGATTACATTACGAGGCATTGAGAATGAAGCAGAGCGCCGCGGCTATCACATCCTGCTCTGTAACTCGGAGTCCGACCCGGAGCGAGAGCTGACGTACCTGCGGTTGCTGCGCGGCAAGGTCGTCGACGGTGTTATTACCATGGACGCGGTAAGTCGCACGTCGGCTATGAAGAAGGAAATTGGCGACCTGCCTTGGGTGCAATGCGGCGAGTTTGAAGAGGGGGCCGCGCCCTATGTGTCGATTGACAATTACACCGCCGCAAAGGCTGTCGTCGCCCATCTTGTCTCGACTGGCAGGCAGCGCATCGGCCTCATCAGCGCCAAAGGCGAATACATGTATTCGACCGAGCGCGAGCGGGGCTATCGGGATGGCCTTGCCGAGGCTGGCATGACGTTTTCCCGCGTCGCTTATGCCGAGGGGGTGACTGACTTCAATGAAGGTGCGACGGCCTTTGCTGAGCTCCAGGCTCACGAGCGGAAGTGCGATGCTATTTTCGCTATCTCCGACATGCTTGCTTGCGGCGCCATGAACGCCGCCAGTCGGGGAGGCGTGCGCATCCCATACGAGCTCGCGGTAGTCGGGTTTGACGACCTTCCATACGCGGAAATCACGTCCCCACGGCTCACGACAATACGGCAACCCATGTTTGAGCTCGGTTCCGCGTGTGCCCGTATTCTTATCGAGCGGCTTGCCGGAGAATCCTCCGAAGGCAAGAGCGTGTTGCTTCCCTGGACCCTCATTCAGCGTGAATCCACCTGACAAATTCCACTCGGAATCCCAAGCGTAAACCCTGAAGCAATTTTTATTGACCTTTGAATGTAACGGGTTACACTCCAGTCAACCCGCCAATGTAACGGGTTACATTTTGGAGGTGGAGACATGATAGTCAGTAAAAACCTCGTCGTAACTCGACTGGCGACGATGATGTTCCTGCAGTTTTTCGTCTGGGGCGCGTGGTACGCCACCCTGGGGCTTGTCATGGCGCAGGGTGGCCTGACCAACTTCATCGGCGATGCGTATTCGACTGGGCCTATTGCGTCGATATTGGCCTCTTTTTTGATGGGCCTGCTTGTTGACCGGTACTTCTCGTCGCACAAGGTACTTGCGGTGCTCCATATGGTCGGCGCTGCGATGCTGTGGACCCTCCCGCAACTGATGCACCCCGAAAGCAAGACGCTCTTCCTCATGGTTCTGCTGTGCTACATGGTCTGCTACATGCCGACTCTTGCACTCACCAACAACGTCGCGTTCCACAGTCTGCGTGATGGCACGTCAGGTTTTCCGGTAGTCCGGGTTTTCGGTTCGATTGGATGGATAGTGGCCGGGGTTTTCGTCGGCAAAGCCGGGCTCTCTGCAAGCGCCTCAGTCTTCCAGGTCGCCGCCGTCGCCTCTGCCGTGTTAGGCGTGTACAGCTTGTCGTTGCCGAAGACTCCGCCTCCTGCGGCCGGCCAGCCACTGGCACTGCGTGACCTGGTCTGCGCTGATGCACTCGCTCTTCTGCGCCAGAGGCACTTTCTCGTATTCATCATCTGCGCCACGCTGATTTCAATTCCTCTCGCCACCTACTACGCCTATGCCGCGCCGTTCGTCGGCGAAATCGGCTTCAAGGACGTCGGCAGCGTCATGTCGCTCGGGCAGGCCGTAGAAATCATTTTCATGCTGCTGATTCCGTTCTTCTATCGCAAGATTGGCCTCAAGGCGATGCTGTTGCTCAGCATGCTCGGATGGGTGGTGCGCTACCTACTGTTCGCGGGCGCGGCGCTCCCGGGTCTCGCGTGGCTGGCTTATGGAAGCATTCTCCTGCATGGCGTCTGCTACGACTTTTTCTTCGTGGTGGCCTTTATCTACACCGACAAGGTGGCCAACAATCGCGTGAAAGGCCAGGCCCAAAGTCTGACAGTTCTTTTCACCTACGGCGTTGGCATGCTGATTGGGGCGCAGGTGTCCGGCTCGCTGTTCAGCCACATCGTGCCTCAGGTCAACTCTCTGGCTCAGTGGCAGCACTTCTGGATTTACCCCGCGGCCGCTGCGGCCGTCATCGCGGCCGGATTTCACCTGTTCTTCAACTATCGCGAACGCCCAGTTGAGCGTCCGAGCAGCAACCATGTCGAGGTTAGTGTATGAAGTCTTCGTCCCCCACACCCGTTCGCGTCCTGGTCATCGGATGCGGCAACATGGGCGCGTCTCATGCACTCGCCTATGAGGCACTGGAAGGCTTCGAGCTTTGCGGTCTTGTGGCGCGCGGCGACAGCAAGGTCCGGCTGAACGCCCGGCTTCAGCGTCCCGTCCCGCTCTTCGACGACGTGAGCGTCGCGTTGCGGGAAATGCGGCCGGATGCCGTTTGTGTTGCAAGCTATCCGGATTCGCATGAAGCTTTTGCGTTGCAGGCTATCGAGGCGGGTTGCCATGTCTTCGTCGAAAAACCGCTGGCCAGTACTGTCGACGGTGCACGCCGGGTTGTGGCCGCCGCGCTGGAAGCAGACCGCCAACTGATGGTCGGGTACGTGCTACGTCAGCATCCCTCCTGGCAGCGCTTTATCACTCAGGCGCGCCAGCTCGGCAAGCCGCTCGTGATGCGGATGAATCTGAACCAGCAGAGCAGCGGCGCCGCGTGGGACAAACATCGCGCCATCCTGCAGACGTTGTCGCCCATGGTCGACTGCGGTGTGCACTACATCGACGTGATGTGCCAGATGACGCAATCGCGACCAGTCAGGGTGTCGGCGATTGGCGCGCGACTGGCACAGGGCCTGCCGGAAGGCATGTACAACTACGGCCAATTGCAGGTCGTATTCGCTGATGGCTCGGTGGGCTGGTATGAGGCGGGGTGGGGCCCAATGATGAGTGAGACGGCATTCTTCGTCAAAGACGTCATCGGCCCGCTGGGTTCAGTGTCGATTGTGGCTGACGACGTCGGCCGCGGAAGGTCTGCGGACATCGTTGCCCACACCCAGACGCAGCGGCTGCTTATCCACGACTCAGCGGTTGACGCGAGCGGACACTTCAGGACGCCGGACCGTGAGGTCACCTTTGAGGATGAGCCAGACCACGACGCGCTGTGCGCGCGGGAGCAGGAGCACTTTCTCCATCTGCTGCACAGCGAAGTGCCCGATATCGCCCACATGAATGCCGTGGTGGACAGCTTGCGCGTGGCGCTCGCCGCGGATACCGCTTATCGCACCGGTGAGGTTGTGGTGCTCGACGAGCTCGAACCAGTTGAATTTGCAGGTTCCTTGTCATGACCGGGCAAGCAGCTACGGAGCCGTCCCCAGAAAAACCCCGGCGGTATGTCGGCGTGGATGGTGGGGGAACCGGAACACGGGTAATGGTCAGCGATGGCAACGACATTCTCTCCATCGCATCGGGCGGCCCGGCCGCGCTTTCCCGCGGTGTCGAGAACGCGTGGCAAGTCATTGAGATGACGTGCGCAACCGCATTTAGCAAAATCGGCGAAAGCGTTGTATGGGAAAAAACCGCAGTCGGTATTGGCGTCGCCGGCGCACATCACGATGGATGGCGAAATGAGTTCATACGACAGGCACCCGCTACTGAGCGTTTGGTGGTCGAAACCGACTCCCGCACCTCGCTTCTCGGCGCACACGCGGGCAAACCCGGCGTATGCATCGCACTGGGAACAGGCAGCGTAGGCGAAGTGTTGCGCGAGGATGGTTCCACGCACGTCGTGGGAGGCTTCGGCTTCCCAGCCGGAGATGAGGGCAGCGGCGCGTGGTTCGGCCTGCAGGCTGCCGGCTACACACAGCGGGCAATCGACGGCAGAGAGAACGTCGACGTCCTGACGCGAGAATTATTTGCACGCGCGACAGGGTCCGATGAGCCGATTGAAGACGTAAGAGCCCGTCTCCAATTCATGCGCTGGCATTCGTGCGCAAGAGCAACCGACTTCGCCGCACTGGTTCCGACGTTGTTCGAGCACCCGACTCACCCGTTCGTGCGCGACCTCATCAAATTAGCAATCGTGGATGTTTCAATCATGATTCATGCGCTGGACCCGGGCGCCAGCCTAAATGTCGCCCTCTGCGGCAGCGTAGGAAAGCTGCTGGAACCACACTTTCATCCGGCGGTTGCCAAGAGGCTAATAAGGCCCCAAGGCACAGCGGTGGCGGGGGCATTGATGCTGATTGCGAAAGACAACCGGCCGCTCGAGGGTAAAGCAGCCGCCTGACGGCCGACCGCTGCAGAATTATCGACTTTTCAACAGACTTATTCATCAGGACTACTTTTCGATTAGCGGAACTGAAGCCGCGACGTCAACTGGTTCCGCGAGACTCACAGAGGCAGCGTTAGCCCTTTTTTTGGTTAATGGATTCGTTCAAGAACTTTCCTTGAGGCCCTAGCTGCCCGTCGTGGGCCGCCTCGCCCAGGACGGCAAACCTGCAATTTTTGGAAACTATCATTGAGGGAAGAAGAGTATGTCAAACATGCTTAGCGAGGGGCTGGAGTCGCCCGAAGTTGTGGCGGCCATCCTGGCTGACGAGGAGAATGTCGCAGAGCTCTCCTGCGCGTTGAAGTCAAGCCCGCCGCGCGTCGTATTGACGGTCGCGCGCGGGAGCTCGGACCACGCCGCAAGCTATTTTGCGTATCTCGTCATGCGTACCGTGGGTGTTCCGGTAACAAGCCTGCCGCTATCGCTCGCCACTCACCACGGCGCTGTAATGGGCGCCGACGGCCTGCTCGCTGTCGCATTTTCGCAATCGGGCCGAAGCCCCGACTTACTTGCGAGCATGCAGATGCTTTCAAACGCAGGTTCGGCCACAGTGGCCGTGGTCAACGAGCAAGGGTCGCCGCTCGAGGCGCTCTGTGGACGCGTGTTACCCGTGCTTGCCGGGCCCGAAACGAGTGTTGCCGCGACCAAAAGCTATGTCGGTATGCTTACGCGCGCGGCACAGCTAGTTGAAATGTGGGCGCGCCGATGCGAAATTCCTTCCACACTTTCGGGCGAGCTCGCACGCTTACCCGACACGCTGCGCTCGGCAGCACGCAGCGACTGGTCACTCGCCGTGGAGCGACTCACTGACACGCAGAGAATGTTTGTCATCGGACGAGGTGCCGGCCTCGCCGTGGCGATGGAAGCAGCGCTGAAACTGAAGGAAACGTCCGGTATTCACGCGGAAGCTTTTTCCAGCGCTGAGGTGCGGCATGGTCCGATGGAAATTGTTGACCGGGGATTCCCGCTACTGGTGTTTGCTCCCGATGGGCCGGAACAGGCGGACGTCGTGCAACTCGCCCTCGACATGAAAGCGCGCGGGGCAACGGTAATTCTCGCCGCTCCGGAAAGCGTGGCCGAAAGGGATGTTCCGCTCGTATCGACTGGCTCCGTCATGCTCAATCCAATCGCGGCAGTTTTAGGTTTTTACGTCATGGCGGCGCAACTGGCGGTTGCCAGGGGCAGAAACCCTGATACTCCCCGCTTTCTCAAGAAGGTCACTGAGACCGTTTAGAAGCCGAAAACAGCGAAGACAGCCCATTCTTGTAGCTTCAATGCTGGAACAACTTGATGTCAGTTAACGTCGGCAATCTGGCTTTACACAGCACCGGGAACGGACTCGCACCGGTGGTGTATCTGGTGGACGACGACGCCGGAGTTCGCCGTGCTGTAGCAGCCTTGATGCGCTCAGTCGACCTACCCATTGAGACATTCGCTAAGCCGGAGGAGTTCCTCAGCCTTCCTCGCTCCGAGGGGCCTGCCTGTCTGGTCCTTGATGTCCGCCTTCGGGGCAAAAATGGTCTTACTCTTCATCAGGAGCTGCTCGAGCAAGGGCTACGCATTCCCGTCATATTCATCACGGCGCATGGCGACATCGAGATGTGCGTGAAGGCAATGAAGGCTGGCGCGTTGGACTTCATTGCAAAACCGTTTCGCGACCAGGACCTGCTCGACGCGGTAACCCGTGCGCTCGCTACCGAAGAAGCCCGCGTTGCACTCGATGCATTTACCGCTGAACTCCGCGCATGCTATGCCTCTCTGTCACCGCGAGAAAAGCAGGTGCTCGGGTTCGTGGTTTCCGGTCTGCTTAACAAGCAGATAGCCGCGCATATGAGTTTGAGCGAGATTACGATAAAGGTGCACCGCGGGCAGGCTATTCGCAAACTGAAGGCGCATTCGATACCTGACCTCATTCGCAAAGCGGAGTTGCTGGGGATTCGCCCACGGGAGGAGCCTGCGCAAAATGGCCGCGTCAGCTCGCGCGATTTGTGCGTCGGCTCTCAGCAACGGCCGCACGACGTATCAGGTCTGAAAAGAACTCTGCGGCAGGCGTGAGCGGCAGTCCGGAGCGCGTCACAAGGCATATGTCGGGGGCGTTAAGCTTCTCCCGTACCCGAATGGGCTGCAGCAATTCGCTCATGCCGGGATAGCGCAGGTACTGGCGGGGCAGCATTGCAAGGAGGTCAGTGTTGGCGACCACGATAAGCGAGCTCAGCGCGGACGTTGCTTCGGTTTCGATATGCGGCGGCTTCATGCCATGAGCGCGGAACAGTGGTCCCAACTCCTGTTCGTAGCGCTCAGTCACCTGCGTACCAATCCACTGAGCGTCTGAGAGGGCCGTCAACGACTTGGAGGAACGCAACGGGTGCCCTTTACGGGCCAGGATGACACATTCGTTTTCGAACAGCGTTTCAACAGCAAATTCCCGCGGCACCGGTCTGTCGATTACCGGGCCCACGTAAAAGTCCAGGCCCGCCTCAAGAAGATGCTTCCTCAGCTCCGGGTAGAGGCCCTCGACGACCTTGAGCCGTACTTTCGGAAAACGCTTCTTGAATGGCTCTAATGCGCCCGGCAGCAACGCGATATTGCACGCCATTGAGAGGCCGATGGTCACTTGTCCGCTTAGGCGGCCGCTCATCTGTTCCATCTCGTCCCGGGAGCGTTGTAGCTCGGATTGAATGACCCGCATCCGTGCGATGAACGCATCACCTAGCGACGTGAGGGCCATGCCGCGCGGATGACGCTCAAAGAGGCTCACACCCAGCTCGTGTTCCAGCTCTCGAATGCTGCGGGTCAGTGCGGGCTGGGCCATACCAAGATATTGCGCTGCCGCGCGCAGGCTGCCGTGGTCAGCAATAGCGACTACGCCTCGAATCTGGTTCAGTTTCATGGCGATAACAAATCTGTTGGGTCTGGAACGATTTTGCCATCTTTCGTTATTCCCAGTGTGCATTTACATTTCGGCACTGTCCGGACGTCCTTGACACCTGGCGACTGTGGCCTCACACGCCCACGCCACACCTATTCCCGGACCGACTTTACTGGAGTGGTAATGGATTCAGCAAAAAGGTCTGAGGAACGTGGTCTCGCGAGTGTCGAGGACGACGTTGCCGGCATGCGCGTTTCGAGCCGACGCGCGCTTCTAAAGTTTGGCGCTGCGGCTAGCGCGGGGATGTTATTGAGCATGAGTGAGTCTGCGATGAGTCTAGCGGCAACGCCCGGCGTTACAGCGTCGTCGGCACGCAAAGTTGAGCGTATCGACATCCACGCCCACTTCGTACCGGCTTTCTACCGCGAGGCGTTAGCCGAGGCGGGGCTCTCCACGCCAGACGGGATTAGGGCGATGCCCGCTTGGGACGCCGAATCCACGTTACGCGTCATGGATAAGTTGGGCGTCGCGACCGCGATGCTGTCGATATCGTCGCCCGGTGTGCATTTTGGTGACGACGCGAAGGCGCGAGCACTGAGCCGGCGGGTCAATGAGGAAGGGCACCGCCTTGTCGACGCCTACCCGGGACGGTTTGGTTTCTTTGCATCGCTGCCCTTGCCTGACGTCGCCGGCGCCATCGCAGAAGCGACCTATGCGTTCGATGTCCTGCGGGCCGATGGTGTGGTTTTCGAGACAAACCAGCACGGCATTTATCTCGGTGACCCAAAGTTGGACACGCTCTACACAGAGTTGAACCGCCGTCAGGCCGTCGTGTTTGTACACCCGACGTCGCCGGCATGCAGTTGCAGCCATCGCCTTCACCAGCAGTACCCACAACCGATGCTCGAGTTCATGTTCGAAACGACGCGCTCTATATCAGACATGGTACTTGCCGGCGCACTCGAACGTTCGCCCGACCTGAAGGTGATTGTTCCTCACGCGGGAGCAGCGCTGCCCGTATTGTTAGAAAGAATCGAATTATTGCTTCCTTTGCTTGGCCAGGAAGGTAAATCCATGCCGTCCATGCGGGACGCAATGCGCAGACTGCACTTCGACCTTGCGGGTGCGCCTGTTCCGCAACTTCTCGATGCGCTGTTGCAGGTCGCGGACCCCAAACGGATTCACTACGGAAGCGATTACCCGTTCACGCCGGCGGCTGCCTGTGAGGTGTTGCTGAAGAAAATTGAGGCCACACCGCTGCTCGACAACAAGGCGCGCGACGCAATTCTGCGCACTAATGCCCACGCGCTCTTCCCGCGCCTAGCTACGCAGCTCCGAGCATGACAAGGACCGACGCCCGTGGCCTACCTACGAGACCATCTGCCTGTACACGAGCGAGACGTTCTTCTGTGAATGGTCGTAAGCTCCCGAAAGTTCATTTTGGCGACCCAACCTTTGCCTCGGTCTTCAGGAATTTTGCATGACCACTCTCTATGTGAATGGTGAAACGCACACCGTGGACGCTCCCGCAGACATGCCACTTCTATGGGTGCTCCGCGATATCGTCGGCCTGACTGGCACGAAGTTCGGATGCGGCGTCGCGCAGTGTGGCGCGTGCACCGTGCATCTGGACGGGGAAGCTGTGCGTTCCTGCGTATTGCCCCTGGCAGCAGTGGGCGAGCGGAAAGTGGCGACCATCGAAGCAGTGAACGCAACGCCAGCCGGTAAGAAGGTCCAACAGGCATGGCTAGCTCTTGAGGTCGTGCAATGCGGCTACTGCCAGTCCGGGCAGGTCATGTCGGCAGCTTCACTCATTGCTTCGAATCCAAATCCGACCGACGCCGATATCGATGCGGCAATGGAAGGCAACATCTGCCGTTGCGGCACCTATAACCGTATCCGCGCTGCCATCAAGCACGCTGCAAAAGGGGCGTGAGATGTCGAAGGGATTGATGGCTGTACAGGAAAACGCGCGCCACGCCTCGGGTGAACTGGGCAGCGCCGGACGTCGTTCATTCCTGGTTCGCGGTTTGACGGTTGGCGCCGCAACTGCAGGAGGGCTGTTGCTGGGATTCACGCTGCCTGCTGCGGCACAGGGACGAACGGGAAAGTCAGGCGAGCCCATTGGCGGTGATGCGACTATCGCCCCGCACAATGGCGTCTTTGAGCCCAATGCGTTCATCCAGATTGACAGGTCGGGGGCTGTAACACTCGTGATGCCCAAGGTCGAGATGGGCCAAGGTATCTACACGGCGATACCCATGCTGATTGCGGAAGAGCTTGAGGTGCCGCTGGCGAGCGTAGTGATTCGCCATGCACCGCCCGATGCAAAGCTCTTTATGGACCCACTATTGGGCGGTCAAGTGACGGGTGGCTCGACGTCCATCCGTTACGCCTGGGAACCGATGCGTAAAGCAGGCGCTACCGCGCGCGTGCTGCTCATTCAAGCGGCGGCGCAGAAGTGGAAGGTTGACCCCGCCTCATGCAGGGCCGAGCGCGGTGAAGTTTTCCATGCGGTGAGCAACCGGCGCGTTGGGTACGGACAACTGGTTGACAGCGCAGCGGCGTTGTCGGCGCCGAAGAGCGTGACGCTCAAGGACCCGAAGGATTTCAAGCTTATTGGCAAGCCCGTCAAGCGACTGGATTCGCCCGAAAAGGTCAATGGCTCAGCCGTCTTCGGCATCGACGTGCGCGTTCCCGGCATGCTGTTCGCGGCGATTGTGAACTGCCCGGTGTTTGGCGGCGCGCTCGTATCGGTCGACGACCAGCACGCGCTGAAAATGCCCGGCGTTCGGAAGGTTATCCGTATCGACAACGCTGTCGCCGTGCTCGGCGACCACACGTGGGCAGCCAAACGCGGCGCTGCGGCACTCGACGTCAAATGGAACGAAGGCCGCACGGCCGGGCTCTCAACCGCCAAGGTCGTGCAGCAACTCGTTGAAGCGTCGAAGCGCGATGGCGCGGTCGCGCGTAAGGACGGCGACATCGTAAAGGCCTTTGAGAACGCAAAGACGCGCGTGGACTCGGTGTACCACCAGCCGTTTCTTGCGCACGCGACGATGGAGCCAGTCAACTGCACCGTCTCGGTCCGCGCGGATGGCTGCGACATATGGGTCGGCACGCAAGTGCCCACGCGCGCAGTGGACACCGCGGTGAAAATTACCGGACTTCCGGCTGAGCGGATTACCGTGCACAACCATCTTCTCGGTGGCGGCTTTGGTCGGCGGGCCGAGACCGATTTCATCGCGCAGGCTTTGAAGGTCGGCAAGCAGGCTAGGGTACCGGTGAAGGTCATCTGGACGCGCGAGGAGGACGTACAGCACGACATGTACCGTCCGCACTACTATGACACGATATCTGCGGGCCTCGACGCGAACGGGAAACCGATAGCCTGGCGCCACCGTGTCGTTGGCTCGTCGATTGTCGCGCGGTTCGCACCTCCCGTATTCAGAAACGGGCTCGACCCGGACGCAGTCGAAGTCGCATCTGAACTGCCGTATGCATTACCCAATCAGTTGGTCGACTATGTTCGGCAGGAGCCAATGGATATCCCGACCGCTTTCTGGCGTGGAGTCGGCGCAATGCGCAGCACGTTTGTCGTCGAGAGCTTTATGGACGAGCTCGCGGCGCAGGCGAAAGTTGACCCGGTGAAGTACCGCATGGACCTGCTCGGTGGCGCGCCGCGCGTGCGCAACGTGCTCAAGGTTGCTTCTGAAGAGGCTGGATGGGGTAAGGCCTTGCCTAAGGGGCAGGGCCGGGGAGTCTCCGTGATGCACGCGTTCGGCAGCTTCTTTGCGGTGGTCGCCGATGTGACGGTGAACAGCACTGGCGAAGTCGCGGTGAAGCGCGTGGTGTGCGCCGTGGACTGCGGCATGGTGGTGAACCCCAACACGATTGAAGCGCAAATCCAGGGCGGCATTATCTTCGGCATTACGACGGCGCTCTTTAGCGAAATTACCATCAAGGACGGCCGCGTTGAACAGTCGAACTTCACGGACTACCGGATGCTACGCATTCATGAGACGCCAATGATTGAAGTGCACATCGTGAAGAGTGCCGAAGCACCTGGCGGAATCGGCGAACCGGGGACGGCAGTCATACCGGCTGCACTGACAAACGCAATCTACGCTGCAACCGGCAAGCGACTCCGGCAATTGCCGGTGGGCCGCCAATTGATGACCGCTTGAGGGATTTGACTGTGATTACAAGACTCCTCGCGGCTATCGCGCTTGCCGCGCCGCTGCTATCTCATGCTGCCCCCGCCGATGACGCGCTCGTTGCGCGCGGAGCGTATCTCGCCAAGATGGGCGACTGCGTAGCCTGCCACTCGGCACCCAAAGGCAAGCCGTTTGCAGGTGGCCTGCCGATGGCCACCCCGATGGGAAAGATATTCACGACCAACATCACGCCCGACTTGGACACAGGGATTGGCCGCTGGAGCGAGCAGGATTTCGAGCTCGCTCTGCGGCAGGGTGTGTCGAAGGACGGCCATAATCTCTATCCAGCCATGCCGTACCCGTCGTATGCAAAGGTGCGTGACGAAGATGTGAAAGCGCTTTACGCATATTTCATGAAGGGTGTCGCGCCGGTGCGCCAGGCAAACCGGGAATCGGACATTCCATTTCCGCTGAACATGCGCTGGCCGCTCAAAATCTGGAACGTGGTGTTCCTGGAGAAGGGCGCGTATCAGGAAAAAATTGGGAAAGGTGCCGAATGGAATCGCGGTGCGTATCTGACTCAGGGACTTGGCCATTGTGGCTCTTGTCACACGCCGCGCGGTATTGGCATCCAGGAAAAGGCGCTGGACGAGCGCGGCGGCGCATGGCTGACGGGTGCCGCACTCGATGGTTGGTTCGCGTCCAACCTGACGGGGGAGTACAACACCGGCCTTGGCCGATGGTCGGAGGCTGACCTGACCACCTTCCTCAAGACGGGCGCGAACGCACATGCAACGCCATTCGGGTCAATGACTGATGTCATCAATAACAGCACGCAGGCGATGACCGAACAGGACTTGAAGTCGATGTCGGCCTATCTGAAGTCGTTACCCGCAGCGGGTGGCACAAGCGCGGTGCCGTATGTGTACGACGCGAAGACTACGGTTGCAGTGCTCGCGCGTCCGGCCGGCGACCCTGGAGCAAAGGTCTATTCCACTTACTGCATGCATTGCCACGGCGCGAATGGCAAAGCGTTCGCGCCGCTGCTGGCGCCGCTGGCAGGCAACCCGAATGTGCTTGAGAAGGATGCGTCGTCGCTTATCAACGTGACGCTGAATGGCGCGCACGACCTGGTGATACAGGGCCTTCCGGCGGCATATCCAATGCCGAAGTACGCTCAGACGCTCAACGACGAGCAGATTGCTGATGTGTTGACGTTCATCCGCGCTGGATGGAACAACGCAGCGCCCGCCGTCTCAACGTCCGATGTTGCGAAGATGCGCAAAGCGGAGACTGGACACGCAGACCGCTAATTCTCACGCATGGCTATCAGGCAATGGTGACTTCTGCTGCGGGGCCGGAATCGAGACCCACGCCAGAAGTCTCCATGCGTCATCATCCTTGACCCGCGACGCGAAGAACCGGTTGTCAAGCAACCGCTCCGCGCCGGCCACCACTGCTTCAATTCTCGCGCGTCCCATTAGCATGCCGACATTGCCGTGTTGCCGAAACTTCAGGTCGTCTACTTCTGAGGAGCGGTGCACCACATATCCCGACCGAATTACGTCGAGATACCGCTCCTTGGTGTCGGTGTTTCCGCTGGAGTGCGTGCAAAGAAGTTCGTCTGCGAGAATACCAGCGAGCGCGGCGGTATCCGCTGTAATCATTGCCTCATACCGATTGTTGTCAACCTTCACCAGTTCGGCGAACGCGGTATCTGAATGACTCGTGGTGTTCCTTTGAAAGTGAATACCGTCCGCTTCACATCGCGGTAGTCAACGGAAAATTTCACACTGCTCGACGGTGGCGAATAGCAATTGCCCGCTGTTCAGTAAAATCAAACAAGGGCTCTTTCCCACTACGCACCGCGGAGCCAGCGTTGTGCCTGTTCCTTGATAGTGACCTCGACTTCGCTGTTTCTCATCAGGAAAACACGTTTTTACCGGAAAGCCGCTTATCTCGAGCACATAGGCAAGAGCTGCGTACTCGCGAGGGAAGCGGTTAAACGTTGCTGCAGCTGTTGCGGTCGCTCTGGGCGTCGACGTAAGGTTGCCCGTGTCATAAAAGCAGCGCAGCTTCAGGATTTCCATTGAAATCGATACAAAGCTTTACCGGTCGGTGATGGGCCTCTTTGCAACGGGCGTTACCGTCATCAACTATGTGGTGGACGGCGCGCCGGCGAGCATGACGGCCAACCCCTTCATGTCGGTATCGATAACCCCGACTCGTCCTGATTTTGGCCAGGAAGCAGTCGCGGTTCAATGACACCATGCGGGTCGATGTCTGTTACGGGTGAGCTTCCTCGCAGAAATCCAGCAGGTCAACAGTGCACATTTCGGCGGAGAGCGGGAGGGCAGCCTTGACGTGCCGTACATCACTCGCGATGAGGCGCCGCTGATTGAGGGGAGCCTTGCCCAGATTGTGGCGCGTACCACTGCGATTCATGAGGCGGGCGACCATCTTCTGTACATCGGCCGTATCCAGCACCTGCAGTTCGGCGAGTAGCGAAAGCCGCTCGTGTTCTACAGCGGTTGGTATAAGCAGGTCGAAGCGCACGCGCCGGCAGCCGGTTGGGCCGTCAACGCAGACTACTGGTAAGGACCGTCACACGTCGCGAACACTGCCTGTCGAATGCTACTTCCGCGACGGGCTCGCGATTCGGCCGCTTTCCTTGTGTGCGCTCTTTGCAGAGAGCGCAGGCGTGGTGGGCATGTCTCCTAGCGCTTTCCCGCCCAATAACGGTTGGCCTGAGCCAAACCGTCGCTCAAGAACTTATTCGTTGCTGCCACATCGTCGTGTCCGTCGGGTCCCTTCGTGTACGTGTCAATCAGGCGGGTGAAAAGGTCGCTGCCGCTTCCGAAGTCCCTCTTTATTCCTTCGACAAAGTCGTCCACCGAAAGAGCGCCGGTCTTTGACGTGTCGAAGGCGTCGAACAGTCTTTTAGCGGACGCGGTATCCACGCCGACGCGCTTTAATTGTGAGGCAAACTCGTCCAGACTCAAATGGTTATTACCGTTGCTGTCCGCCTGTGCAAGTAGCTGCGGCGCCCACGCCACCGTCAGGGGTGTCTTCTCGATGGTCGCTGTCACGTCGATGATTTTTGACGGATGTGGAGCGTTGCCGCTGAGTGTGATGACGTAGGACTCTTGGGGTGCCGCAGAGCTCGCGTTCGGGGAGGACACCGGTGCGGGCGCCGGGGCCGCGGCGGGCGATGTTGCGCCCGCGGCAGCGTTGCCTGCGCTTCCCGCCGCGCTAGGTTGCGCCGAATATGCAGCTATTGAATTGCTTACGCCCGAGACAGTCACGGAAAGCTCCTTGTTAGCATGTAAGTTTGTTTGTCGGCACATGCAGAGGCAACTTGAGCGTGGACGGTCGCTATTCTGTTCAGTCAAGCAATGAGGCTCCGCCGTTCGGCAGTGTCGAGCAATCGGGGACTCAGGTCACCAACTCCCGTAAAAGCAGAGCGAATTATTGAATTGCAGCATCTTCTTTATTTTAGATTGTGGTGTATTTGATATGTAATAAACCGGCGCTAACTTGCCGCTGACCCGCGGGAGGGTGCATGCTGATTTCGAACGTGGCCAGTTTTGGCGCTGTCGCACAAAGTAGAGCAGATGCGGGCGTTCGCGCCGCGACATCAGCAGCTAAACAATCATTCGCCGCTGTGTTGGCGGAGTCGAATGATTTCGTTAAAGGCACGCCGGCGCAATAGATGGAGAAGCAGATACTTGCCAAGCTCGGCAACACTGAAAAGGAGTTGAAGGAAATGGCTCCGGCAGAGCGTGCCAAGGTCATGGAGCAAGTCAGAGAAATGATTCAGCGTGAAGTAACGGCCCAACAGCAAAGCCAGCATGAACGTAAGACTGCAATCTGATGTCGCTGTTCGGGCTGAATTTGCGGGCGTGTTGCTGATGCCCTTCGTCCATCGCGCGGCACAAGCGTATCTTGCGCTGATTTGACTGGCGGTCGAAGCGGTAGGTGAGCAGCATCATCGTAATGATGCGCGTACTACGGCTTCGCTAACCAGAGGAAGCCGTCCAGATAGGTTTTCCATTTTGGCTAAATGGTGAGGCGGGAGTGCCCTCCATAAGCTGATTCCCGAATTATGAATATCGCACTACTTAATAAATGCAATGCATATTCCACTCTCGGATGAAGACTGGTCACGTGTTGCACATTTCTTTCCAGAGAATAGAGTAGCGCGTGTCGGTCGTCCAATTCGTCCTGCGCGACAAATTCTCGATGCGGTGCTTTGGGTACAGTTCAACGGCGGGAAATGGCACCATCTGCCTGCTTCATTTCCTCCCGCGCAGACCTGCTACCTCAAGCAACTGCAGTGGAAGAGGACGGCCTGTTGCAGAGAGCGTTCGAAGCGTTAGGCGTTAATGAGGGCGGACAAACCGACCTTCGCAGGCTGCCTTAGGCAGAAGATAGGTAGTCCATATGCAGATAGCAGAGCGTAGGAGTGCAGGCCGTCTGATGGTGATTGACGTAGATGACAGGACAGGCGTTACGCGAAGTCGTCGCCGTCAGCTATCGCCAGCACTCCGATATCACCGGCGCGCGACGGTGCATCACTCTGTCGGCTGGTCATTGCCGCGGGCTCCTCGTGATTTGCCCAGACAAAGGGGGTGGCTTTCTCGCTGTTCACGCGCAGCAGTGGGTGGCCCTCTATAAGTTCCGCCGCCCAGTCGACGAATACGCGAACCTGTGGTGAGAGGTGTCTGCTTTGCGGATAAACGGTTGAAATGGGATAGGGAGAGCGCCGCCACTGCGGCAGAACTTCAAGGAGCTCCCCCTTTTCGATGGAGGGCTGGGCGACAAATTCTGGTATCTGGATTAGGCCCAAGCCGCGTAAGCCACACTGAAGGTAGGCGTCTCCTTCGTTGGCGGCAAGACGCGAGCGCATGCGCACCTTCACGGGCTTGCCATCGACGACAAGGTCCATCTCCGCGATTCGACCGGTACGGCTCGAAAAGTAGTTGACTGCCTCGTGCTTCTCCAGGTCGGCGAGCGATGCAGGTCGTCCGCGGCGGGCGAGATACTCTGGACTGGCTACTGTCACGAACTTTGCCGTGCCCACGCGTCTCGCAACGAGGGTTGAGTCTTCAAGGTGCCCCATGCGAACAGCGCAGTCAACGCTGTCCTGAATCAGGTCAACTGGCCTGTCGCTAACTCCGAGCATGACGTCGATGTCAGGATACCGGCTCTGGAAGTCCTGCAGTGCGGGCACGACCAGCATCCGTCCAATCACACCGGGAAGGTCAACCTTCAGTTTGCCGCGCGGCGCTTGAGCAGTATGAGAAAACGAGTTTTCTGTTTCCTCGATGTCAGCGAGAATGCGCGCGCATCGCTCGTAATACGCTGCTCCGTCCGGGGTTAGGCTAATACGACGCGTGGTGCGATTCAGCAGGCGCACTTTCAGCGCGCTCTCAAGGTTCTGGATGATAGTGGTGACTGACGACCGGGTCATATGCAGGCTGTCTGCCGCGCCGGAGAAACTGTGGGTGTCGACCACCCGGGTAAACACATGCATCGCTTGCAGTTTGTCCATGATTTCCGTTCACGTCGGGCCGAGGCCGTCAGGACGTGCAGCCGTTCGCACGGACCACTGACAGCAGGAGTTGCCGCGAGTACGAGTAGTCGGGACCACGCGGCTTGCGCTTTGAGCATCAAACAGGGAGTTTCGGGTAGGCCCACGTGCCTCACGCGTGAGCCTACCGTAGGGTTAAGAAACCGGAATAGGCTCAGACGCGATGGTCAAGGGTCGCCTTGCTTCTGAAGTTCGCTGCTTAAAATCATGGCGTCGCCGTTTAGCGGCGCGACACGCCCTCGCGTGCGTGGCTTGTACACGGTGTCACCCCTGACGATATGCCGGCCAGATAGCGCGCATCGTCCGGAGTACCGTGCCAGCGCTGGCGACCACACCTGCTCTTCGTAGTTGCAAAGCGTTGGGTCATGCCATGAGATGACGACGAGCGAGTTGGCCAGGTGTTCAAGGACTGCCAACGTGAAAGTCGGAGGTTGAGGACTATCAGACCCGGCCCGAACCCGTGCCCGCGGCGTCCGAAAGTCCGCGAAGCTCATCTCCCACGGCATGTCGCGCGGAGGGTTAGAAAACATTGACAGCGCAGCAAGCGTTCGCGTCCAGGGGTCGACTCCGAGTGGTGGCCGTTCGTCGAGAGCAGGACGCCGGCGGCCTACGCGGCCAACCCCCGACGTCGAGTGCAGTGGTACTGCGGTGGCGAGGGTTGTCTCCTCTGCCGGTTGCGATGCAACGGAAACGGTGTCCGGCTCCGCTGAAGGGGCGGCAATCGCTATTCGTGTTTCAACGTCCAACATCATCGTCCTCTCGTCAGGTGGATTTCTGAACAGTCTTTCGAACTTTGAGGCGGGATGAAGGTGCCTATTGACGGCGAGCGGCGCTAACCTGAGCCCTCCGGCGATGGAGGACCCTTGTAGGTAATGTGACAAATGTGAACGCGACATAGGCGTTCGCGCCAATGAATATCCAGTTTTGCAGTGCATGCGACACGGTAAATTCCTTTAAAGCAGGGCTGATGCGGTGAAGGAAATCGGTCTGGCGCGACAAGTCTCGGGCGGTGCGCCGGTTTGCCGAATCGCGGGTTCTGCACTGCAAGGACGTTAGGCTCGGACCAGGGTGCCGGCCGCTATCAGTCGTGCGCTAATCGCGATGACTGAAGCGTAGATATGGGGAAGGGGAGAATCTATTCTACGGTGGGTTAGCGCGTTGCCATGATGGAGTAACCGGGATATACAGCGGTATATCCGATGGAGGCGGGTGTGAAGCCAGACAGCTAGCTCGATAAGGGCAAATGCCTAGTCGAAGTGGCCTTGCTGTTATACGACCGTATATGCTGCAATTAGCTGTCGAGATAGAAAAACCTTTCATTTCAACAACATAAGACGGCGGTCCGCAGGGGTTTTGCGTACGTCAAAGGGACGGCCGCTGGCCTCCAGCCGGTCGTATCGCCTCGTGACGAGGAGGGTGTGGTGGGAGGAATCGGCTCATCCGACGGGAGCAGCAAGTGGGGCTATCTGCTTCGTCTGTGGCTCGGCGGATGTTTTGTTTTGTGTGTGATTGCGGGGGTGTGCTTCGAGCTGCAGGTCCGTCTGGCAGCAGTCGGTTTCTGCATGCTGATTGCTATCGTGCTGCTTTCGTTGTTCGATAGCTTCATCTCGTCGGCAATATTCTCGGTCACGGGCACGTTGCTGCTCAACGTGTTCTTCACCCCGCCGCTCTACAGTCTTCAGATTGAGAAGGTCCAGGACTTCTTCCCGCTCGCGGCATTTTTCGTTACATCAATCGCTGTGACCTCCCTTGTGAGGCGCATCCGCCGCGCCGAACTGGCACAGCGGGAACAGGCGCGCCTGCTTGACCTCACACACGACACCGTCTTCGTGCGAGACCTCAGAGACGTGATTACGTACTGGAATCATGCGGCTGAACGGCTCTATGGCTGGAGCCGGGAGGAAGCGCTCGGCAAGAAGGCCGACAACCTCCTCAGGACCGTGTACCCGCTGCCGCGCGAGGACGTCCAGCGGTTGCTGGAACGTGACAGCCACTGGGAGGGTGAACTCGTCCATACCAAGCGTGACGGTACCGAAGTGGTTGTCGCCAGCCGCTGGTCGTTGCAACGCGATGACAAGGGCGCCCCGGTGGCGACGCTGGAGTCGAACAACGACATCACGCAGAGAAAACAGGCGGAAGAGTTGCTGCGGAAAAGCCAGGCTCAATATCTGGCAGAAGCGCAAGCGCTTAGCAAGACCGGCAGTTTCGGCTGGAGTGTGGACAATGGAGAACTGTTCTGGTCCGAGCAGGCGTACGCCATTTTTGAACAGGACCCATCAAAGCCTCCGACCCTTGAGACAATTCGTCAGCGGATGCACCCTGAGGACACGTCGGTCTTCGAACAGATGCTCCGCGATGTGGGCAATGCATTGGACCATCTGGACCTTGAGCATCGCTTGTTGTTTCCGGATGGCCGGGTCAAGTACCTGCACGTGGTGGCACACCGCACGCAGGGCGACTCCGACAAGAGGCAGTTTATTGGTGCTGTCATGGATGTCACCGAAGCAAGGCAAACTGAAGCTCAGCTGCGCCAGACGCAGAATGAACTGGCACGCGCGAGTCGGGTCACGGCCCTTGGCGAACTCAGCGCCTCAATTGCCCACGAAGTTGGGCAGCCGCTCGCCGCCATCATTACCAACGGCGAGGCGTGCCTGCGTTGGTTGCACCGGCAACCACCCAATATGCAGGAAATCGAGGGATGCGTCACTGAGATGACGGCTGAGGGAAACCGGGCAGCGGAGATTGTCCAGCGCGTGCGCAGGCTCATGAAGGGCTCGCCGCCTGAGCGTGCGCCGGTCGATGTGAACGAGCTGGTTCACGAGGTAGTGACGCTCGTGCGCGGCGAACTCGATAGCCATGGTGCCTTGCTGGTTCTGAAACTGGCCACGGGCCTTCCCACTGTCTTGGCAGACCGGGTGCAGCTTCAGCAGGTCCTCATCAATCTCATCATCAACGGCGTCCAGTCGATGGCAACGGTTCCTGCCGCGCATGAACTGGTGCTGGCTACCGCGATAGAGCCGGAAGGCAACGTGGCTGTTTCTGTGAGCGATAGCGGCCCCGGGATAAATCCGGCCAACCTTCCGCACCTGTTCGATGCCTTCTTCACGACCAAGGCCACCGGCATGGGAATGGGCCTCGCCATCTGCAGCTCAATCATCGACGCCCATGGCGGTCAGATAGTCGCATCGAACAACGTGGAGCGGGGCGCGACGTTCAGCTTTACGTTGCCGTCCGCGCACGTGGCCGCAGCCACTGTCTGAGCGCGACATTCAGGGCCAACCCGCTTATACAATCGTATCATCGCGGTAATTCCGGCTGTAAGGTACTCTAAAGCTTACAAGCCGGGCGGACGCATTACCCGTCCCGTTATTCCGAGGGAGCGTAGTAGAGGGCCGGGATTTTGCACACAACCCCTGTGGTATCGATTGTCGACGACGACCTCGCCGTGCGCCGTGCGTTGGGTAGCCTTGTACGTTCGCTTGGCTGGGAGGCGCGCCTGTACGGCTCCGCCGAGGAGTTTCTCGCGTCAGGCGAAGCGGCGAACACATCCTGTCTGATTACTGACATTCGTATGTCGGGGATGTCTGGCGTCGAAATGCATGAACGACTGGTCGCGCAAGGACGGGCGCCTGCGACCATCTTCATCAGCGCCTATCCCACACCCGCACTCGAGACCAAGGCAGCGAGCAACGGTGCGTTGGCGCTTCTCCAGAAGCCCTATCAGGCGTCCGTCATGACACACTGGCTATCCGTCGCAGTGGGAACTCCTTAGTGATTCCGTGGTGAACCGAAAAACTCTTTATTCGGTTTTGAAGCGCGGCCGCGCGGGGCATTTAACGTCAGTAAGATATTTGTAATATCATGCGTCTGGCCTCGGACTTCCTGAAGCTGCCTGGCACGCCCAAAGTGCCTGGGTTTTCATGGCGCGACTCGTCCGCCTTTCTGACCGACCCCAACCGATGCCCCACGCCGTAGAGATTGCAGCAGCTGTTATCTTTGTCCTCGCGCTTATCCACACGTTCACTGCCGCTCGCATCGAGACACTCGCAGGCAAGTTTCCGCGACATGCCGGACTGTTCCGCTTCCTCGGTGAGGTGGAGGTGTTGTTCGGTTTCTGGGCGCTGGTGCTATGCCTTGCGATATGGGCGATTGCGGGTTCGCCCGCTGCCATTGGCTACCTCGAAGAACGCGAGTTCACAGAGCCCCTGTTCGTGTTCGTCATCATGGTGGTCGCTGCGAGCCGGCCGATACTGGAGACAGTGGGCGCGGCGGTTCAACGTGTCTCGGCGCTCGTGCCGTTTCGAACTGAGGTTTCGGCAATCTGGCTCGCGCTCTGTGCCATCCCGTTACTCGGTTCGTTGATTACTGAACCCGCAGCGATGACGCTCGCGGCTCTTCTCCTGCGCGACCGACTGTTTGCCGTCGATGTATCGAGCAGGGTGAAATACTTCGGTCTCGCCGTGTTATTCGTGAATGTATCTATCGGCGGAGTCGTGACAGCGTACGCAGCTCCGCCCGTTCTGATGGTGGCGAACGCCTGGGGGTGGGACACGTCATTCATGGCTGTGACGTTCGGCTGGAAGGCTGCAGTTGCCGTACTCATCAACGCAACGATTTTCACTGCCTGCGTGGTCAAGAGCATTCCCCGCCAAGCAGAGGAGGCGGTGATTGCGGCTCGCATGCCGTTTGGCGTAACGCTCGTTCACGTTCTATTCCTCGTGCTGATTGTGCTCAACGCCCATCACGCCGTCGTGTTCGTCGGGACGTTCCTGTTTTTCCTGGGTTTTACCCATGCGTACGAGCGGTATCAGTCGCCGCTGATGCTGCGAGAAAGCCTCCTTGTAGCATTCTTCCTGGGCGGTCTTGTTGTACTGGGCGGATTGCAGCAATGGTGGCTGCAGCCGGTAGTCCAGTCGATGAGTTCTCAGACACTGTTCTTCGGCGCAACAGGGCTGACCGCGGTCATGGACAACGCGGCTATCACGTACCTCGGCTCACTCATCTCCGGGCTCTCTGACGAAGCGAAGTACCTGCTTGTCTCCGGCGCGGTTACTGGCGGTGGACTCACGGTCATCGCTAATGCGCCAAACCCAGCAGGGTTGGCCATTCTCGGGCATCAGTTCCCGGATGGTGTGAGTCCGTTGCGCCTGCTTGGCGCCGCGTTGGCGCCCACGTTGGTGGCTGGTCTCGCATTCCTGCTGCTCTAGTTCCCAACGGTACTCGCTGACGCCGTTGCGTAGCACCTTTAGTGCACCTTACACGCGGGCTTCTGACGTCCACCACTCCTGCCGCCCCGTTTTCAGTTTCAGGAAAAATTCCGCAGTCGCGGGACTGCTCTGTCAAGCGTCTTCGCACTTCCCGCTGCAGAAGATTTATGGACAAGTGGGTTTCTTCTCGCTCGCGCATGCAGTAGGCAGGATGCGAAAACCAAGGCTGTTCGATATTCGCACGGCTTAATTGCAAAGCGTGGCTAATTGCGTCATGTTGAGAGCAACCGCATGAGTACTGAAACAAGATAAGCCGCTTTACGTCACAGAATGCTCTCCGGTGCTCACCATGGGGACGTATGCGACATACATACCATTCTTTGGACTCGATAGAGCTCGTTTAATCTGAGCTGTCTTTCCGTCGACAGAGAATACTCGCTAGCCATTAAGCTGCGCCTCGCGTATGACCCTGATAACCGGCGGGCGGCCATCATGTGGAAGCGAGCCGCACCACGTCATTTCGCGGCAATCCCCTCACAGTCTAGCGCGACCTGATTTGTCCCAGGACCGAAAAGTCCTTGCCGAAACAAGGAACGCGAATATTAGAAAACGTTGTGCATTGTGCGTTGATATCTAGTGAGAATGAATTTTCTCAATGCACGGAACGTAATCATTTTCCATGTTGACCCTCTTTGCGCATCAGAAGAGAGTGGTGTCTCAACTCCTGCGAGCCGAAAGCACGACAGTGAGGCCGCAATGTTCAGTCGTGTTGAACAGTAACGCGGAATTAGAAAAGTCGAATAATTACTGGAGACAGAGACATGAGTTATGACGTCCTGATAGTGGGTGGAGGGTCAGCAGGTTGCGTACTTGCCAATCGACTAACCGAATGCGGCGCGTTAAACGTACTACTGCTTGAGGCAGGTCCGGACTACACGGCGCAGACCATGCCGCAGGAAATCCGTGAGAGTGCTTTTTCCCCCGCGAGTCATGACTGGGGATATACGTCGCAACCAGACGCCCTCGGGATTTCAGTCGCCATCCCCCGTGGCAAAGTCATCGGCGGTTCCTCCTCCGTCAATTATTGTTTCGCGATGAGAGCAAGACCTGCCGACCACGATAAATGGCATGCGCTGGGTAATGATGGCTGGTCATACGAGCACGTGCTGCCGTTCTATCGTCGCATGGAAAGCTACGCATACGGCGATGACTGTTGGCATGGGCGGTCCGGTCCATACAAGCTCGACTGCTATAACTGGGACCAGCTGGAACCTACGGCGGCGGCCGCTGCGCTCGCTAGCGATGCGCGCGGCTACGCACGCGTGCGCGACGCCAATGCGCCGGGTGAACCAGGCTTTTCGCGCGCGCCGCTAAGTGCGGTGGGCGGTATCCGGCAAAGCACAGCGTTGACGTATCTCGAGGGTGCTAGAACGCGCAAGAATCTCACCGTGCGGGGTGGTGTCGAAGTCGACTGCGTGCTGTTCGATGGCGACCGTGCAATCGGAGTGCGCCTCGCAGGCGGCGAAGTGATTAAGGCGAACCACGTCATCCTGAGTGCCGGGACCTACAACAGTCCGGCCATCCTGATGCGCTCGGGCGTAGGACCGCAAGAGCACCTTGATGAGTTGGGCATCAATGTCGTAAAGGCTAGCCCTGGCGTGGGGCGGAACCTGACCGAACATCCGGTCATGTGGAACATCTACGCAGCGAAGGCTCCGGGCCGGGTTGTCAGTGCCATGTTTCAGACCGCATTGAGCGTCAAGTCGGACGACGGTCTCGTCGACTATGACCTTCACGTCCTCCCGACAGCAGCTGTGCCCACTGAACTGATGCCGCGCGCCTTTGTTCCGCCAGCAGATGAACACCCGACGGGCTGGGACTTTGTCTTTTTCGTCTCGTGCATGCAACCAAAGTCGCGTGGTTCGGTGCGCCTTGCGTCAGCGAATCCGGACGATGCTCCGTTGATTGACCTCGGTCTTTACAAGGACCCCGATGATGTCGTGAAGGTCACGAAGGCACTGCGCATTGCACGAGAACTTGCAGCGACACCGCCTTTGTCGGACCTGCTTGTCTCAGAGCTGAAGCCGGGCGGCCTGGTGAGCGATGCCGACCTGGAAAAGGCCGTGCGCGCAGCGCCTTCCCATTACAACCACGCAGCTTCGACCTGCCGCATGGGGCCGTCGACTGACCCGATTGCGGTCGTCGATAACCACTGTGAAGTACACGGGCTCAAGAACCTGTTTGTGGTCGACGCGTCGGTCATGCCATCAATTTCGCGCGTTCCGACGAACCCGACCACCATCCTCATCGCCGAGCGTGTCTCTGACTGGCTCGTGCCACGTTTTCGCGAGCAGTTGAGCGCGGCGAAACACTCCCACGAAATCAAGGAAACCGCAGGCCGTTAGTACCCCGGGTGCTTGCGGATTCTCTGTCCATCAGAGCCTAACGGGTGGGCTTGTGGCAATGGCGCCCACCCACAAACCAATGGAGAAATTATGGCTTTCACGACCAGAATGCTTATCAACGGAGAATTCGTTGAGGGCGACCGTACGCTTGACGTGAAGGACCCTGCCACTCAGGAAACTGTGGCGGTTGTCGCGTGCGCATCGGAAGCCCAGGCGCTGGCGGCAGTCGCGGCTGCGAAGGCTGCGCAGCCTGGCTGGGACGCGCTCGGCTGGAGCGCACGAGCGCAACTCCTGCTTGCATATGCTGACGCGATTCATAAGCGTGCGCCGGAACTTTCTGAAGCGATGGTAAGAGAGCAGGGAAAGCCGCTGGCTGAAGCCGAAGGCGAAGTTTTCTACACGGAAGCATTCGTGCGGCATTTTGCGGACATGACGTTGCCCGTCGAAGTGATTCAGAACGACGAAAAAGGCCGCATCGAAGTCACGCGCAAGGCGCTTGGCGTTGTAGTCGGAATCAGCCCGTGGAATTTCCCGGCGCTGGTACCGGCCGCGAAGCTCGCACCAGCGCTTCTCGCTGGCAACACGATTGTGCTGAAACCCGCTCCGACCACACCGATTTGCACGCTCATGCTGGGCGAAATTGCCCAAACGATTTTCCCCGCTGGCGTCGTCAATGTCATCACCGACCAGAACGACCTTGGTTCGGTGCTCACGTCTCATCCTGATGTCGCGAAGGTGACGTTCACGGGTTCCACCGCGACTGGCCGAAAAATCATGGCCAGCGGCTCCGCGACGTTGAAGCGCCTGACGCTTGAGCTCGGCGGGAACGACGCCGCCATCGTGCTCGACGATGTGGATGTTGAAGTAGTGGCCGAAAAAATCCACAACGCAGCGTTCTACAACGCGGGCCAGGCGTGCCTTGCAATCAAGCGGGTATATGCGCATGAGTCCATCTACCCGGCTCTGTGCGACGCCATCGCCGGACGTGCTTCGGCCGCCGTAATTGGCCACGGACTCGAACGCGGCACACAGATTGGGCCTATCCAGAACGCCGCGCAGTTCGCAAAGGCCAGGCACTACATTGCGGTTGGCGAGAAGGACGGGCAAGTCATTGCCGGCGGCACGATTCTGGAAGGCAGGGGATTCTTCGTGCGCCCGACGGTTGTGCGCAACATCGAGGACGGCAGTGAGCTGGTCGACCAGGAGCAGTTCTCACCGGTGTTGCCGATTATCAAAATCCGCGATGCCGAAGACGGCATTGCCCGCGCGAATCGCTCTGACTACGGGCTTGGCGGCTCGGTCTGGTCTGCCGACGCGGCTCATGCGCGCGGCATCGCGGCGCGAATCCAGTCCGGGACGGTCTGGGTCAACCAGCATCTGAACTTTGGTCCGCATATCCCGTTTGCCGGTGCCAAGCAATCGGGCATCGGCGTGGAGTGGACAGAACACGGCCTTGCCGAGTTCACCCAATTGAGCGTGGTCAACGAAGCATACTGAAGAGGAAGAAGCCAAATGGAACAACAACTGCAGCGCCTTCTTGACATCGAAGTCATCAAGGATGTGCATGCCCGCTATTGTCGGGTATCGACCGCATGGACTGGGAGATTGCCCGTGCGTGCTATCACCCGGAAGCAATCGACGACCATGGCCCGTTCAAGGGTGGCCTAGATGATTTCATCGACTGGGTGGCTGACCTGCTGCCGGGGAAATTCGCAACCACGACTCACTTCTCCGGGCAGCAAATCGTGGAAGTGGACGGTGACAAGGCATCGATGGAGTCCTACTCGCGTGCCTATCACTGGCAACATCCGGCTGCGGATGGCTCCGTGAACGACTGGATTCTGAATCTACGCTACATCGACCAGCTCGAGCGTCGCAACGGAGAGTGGCGCTTCGTGCATCGACTTATTGTGTGACGACTCTGAAATCACGCTGCCAGTCCGCCCCGGCGACGCTGATGTGATTGGCGATACATGGCATCGTGGCACGCGCGACAAGAACGATGGGTCGTACACCAACGCGCTCACAGCAGCGGCAGTAGTGTAATTACCGGCGACGCTCAAGTCGTGTGAGCGTCGCTCTCTTCCCTCATCCCATATCCCCGGGGCGCGCAAGTGCCATTGTGTTTGTCCCGGGCGCTCCGTACTTCGTCGTTCGAGCCATGGTCGTCCCGGCCCGTCTTTTCTCGCTGCAGTGCAGGATTGCAGCGCATCTACAAGTGGCATAGCCTTTCATTGTACGGAACGTGTCGCGGCGTTGAATTGACCCTTGCGCGGCCGCGTTGTCTAATACCCGCGTGAAAATACGGTCGAGCGTCGCGGCTAACGCCAATAAATACGGTTGTCCGGTTTCCGATGCCCTTGTCCGGCCGACACCTGTTCCGAACAGGCGACGCGTTCGTGGCGGCCCGGTGCCATTATCGGAAGCACTATGCTAACGCCATCATCCAAGGATTCACCATTCGGTAGTGCGACCCTTGCGCGTGGAGCGCCGGAAGTGCCGTCGCCGGATGAAGAGCTGAATCATCGTTCCGAAGGCACGATGGTCATGCCTCTCGTTAGAGGCCTCGCCATTCTCGGTGCGTTTACGCCGCGGCAGCCCTGGATGAGTAATCAGGAGGTTGCGCTCGAAACGGGTATTCCGACGCCAACCGTCTCGCGGATGCTTCACTCACTGGTTTCCATTGGCTATCTGCGTTACTCGGCAGAGCGTCGAAAATATCGGCTTGCCGCCTCGGTCCTCGGATTGGGGTATGCAGCCATCGCACACTCTAGTGTTCAACAACTGGCACGCGTCGCGATGCAGGCGTTCGCAGATGCGAGCGATTCATATGTCGTGCTCGCCACCCGGGAGCGACTTGATGTCATCGTGCTGGAGACCTGCGCGAGCGCGCAGACGGCCCCTAAGCTCGACCTCTCCGCTGGTATGCGGCTGCGCATCGCATCGTCACCGATGGGGTGGGCACTGCTCGCGGCGTTGCCGGAACTGGAGCGTTTCTACCTGCTTGGGAATATCGAACGCAAGATGGGCCGGCAATGGCCGCATCTGCGCCGTCGAATGGGCGAGGGTATCTCGCAGGTCCAGAACCACGGTTTCTGCAGTTCGTTTGGCGAGTGGGAGCCTGAGCTCGTCATCGCCGCCACGCCTCTTACCATTGCGGACCACACGCCTCTGGTTCTGGCCTGCGTCGGCCGCAGTTCGAAGATGGGTCGTGCACGCGTGGACCGGGAACTCGGTCCACGCCTCGTTGCCACAGCGACCTTGTTGCAGGACAAGGTGCTATTTACCGAATAGCCCGTTGCCCGCGCCGATGTGTTACCAGAAAAAAAACCTCCGTTGGAGCCCACACTCGTGAACGATACGGCCAAAGTCACTATGACACTGGAGCGCGGGCTGGAAGTATTGCGAGCCTTCCATGCCGAACGCACACCACTCTCGAACGCGGAGCTGGTGCGCCGCACGGGGCATTCCAAAGCGACGATTTCACGCCTGACTACGACCTTGATTCGGGTGGGATTTGTAAGGCGCGTGGGCGGCGGCCGACTGTTCGAACTCGCAGCAGGAGCGCTTAGCCTCGGCCACACGTATCTTCAGGTCAATCCGATTAGCCAGGCGGCACAGCCGGTCATGCAGGCTTTGGCCGACAAGCTGAACCTGTCGGTCGCGCTCGCAGCGCCCGACCATCTCGACATGCTTTATATCGGCTACTGCACCGGTGCACGCATCGCAACGTTGCGACTCGGCGTCGGGTCACTGCTGCCGATGGGTTCGACGTCCGTGGGGCGCGCGTACATCTGGGGACTGCCTCCCGCTCAACGCCGCGTGTGCATTGCATCAGTGAAGGCGGCAGCAGGCCCGAATGCCAAATCTGTACAGAACGGTATCGACGAGGCATTCAGGGACCTGGAGGAAAACGGCGTATGCATGTCGGTCGGTGAATATCAGCGTGACGCCTATGGAATTGCACTGCCTATCGAGGTCGGTAGCGAGCGCGCCTTAATGACGCTCAGCTGCGGTGCGGTCGAACTGGAGCCCAACATCGCTGCGCTGAGGAAGCGCATTGTGCCAGCGCTGAAGGTGGCCGCTGAGCAGCTGACGGTGCTGCTTCAGGATGTTGAAGGGTCACCGTGACAGGGTGCGTGCAGGACTAAGATGGTCGGGCAAGCAAATGGCCGGAGTGCAGTATGCGCATCAGGCCATTTTTTTGTGCAGACAGGTGGGCACACCTAGTCGTTAATATTAACGTCGCGGGTCTCGCGGAAGAAGAGGATAAGGGCAATCAGGGACACGAAGGTCCATCCGAGTGGATACCACAGGCCGGAGAAGATATCGCCCGTCTGCGCGGAGATGGCAAACACAAATGTCGGAAGCAGGCCGCCTACCCAACCGGTCGCGAGGTTATACGGAACCGACATCGAGGTGTACCGGATTCGTGTCGGGAACATCTCCACAAGCGCTGGTCCGATTGTCATGACGGTCACTATTGAACAACTGAAAAAGACAACCAGCAGCAGGAATACCATCGGCCCGTTAAAACTTGCGGGGTCGCTGTGTGTCGGGTAACCCTGGGCCGTCAGCAATTCGCGCAGCTGTTCCGCGAAATGGGTGGCTTGCGACTTGGCGGCAGGAACTGCGAGGTTGACCGCGTTATAACCTGGCAGGGCGCCACTTCCCACGTGGATGACCGTATTTGTGGCGCCAGTACCGGTGTCGATGACGCTGTAACTTACACCCGCTGTCGCTAGAGCCTGCTTGGCTGTGTCGCACGGCGAGGTAAAGCGCCGGTTGCCCAAAGGATTGAACATGAGCGAGCAGCGTGACTTATCGGTTTCGACTGTGACAGGGGCATTCGCCTGTGCGGCCGCCAGGGAGGGGTTTGCGAAATGTTCGAACCCATGAAAAACCGGAAAGAGCAGTACCGCAGTCGCCGCGAAGCCAATCAACAGTGTCGGCTTGCGGCCGATGCGGTCGCACAGCCACCCGGAAAGCGGAAACATCGGCAGGCAGACAGCTGTGGCGAGAAGTACCACTGTGTTCACCGTCTTCGGGTCCACCTTCAACGTCTGCGTCAGGAAGAAGGTTGGATAGAGCGCCGCCATGTAGTACATCGAGGTCATGCCCGCGCAGAGGCCAAAGGCTACGGCAATTCGGCGAAAGTTGGCTGCATCAAGAAATGTATCCCGGATAGGCGACTTTGAAAGCTGCTTGTTCAGCCGCAGCTTCTTGAAGGCCGGTGATTCTTCCATGCGCAAACGCATCGCAAGCGAAATCATGAGCATCACGATGGAGCCAATGAACGGGAGCCGCCAGCCCCAGACATCGAACGCGTCACCCGAGATTTCACGCGCAGCGAGGATGACCAGGAACGACAGCAGCAGCCCGGCTGTAGTTGCCGCTGTCGTCCATGACATGTTCAGCCCCCGTCGGCGTCCTGGCGAATATTCCGCCACGTAGGTGAGCGCCCCGGTGTATTCGCCGCCGGCTGCGAGGCCTTGCAGGATGCGAAAACAGATAAGAATGATTGGCGCAATGATGCCAATCGATGCGTAGGTCGGCAGGCAACCCACGCCAACGGTAGCGACGCCCATCATGCAGATGGTGACCACGAATGTGCGTTTTCGGCCAATCATGTCACCGATGCGACCGAAGATGAGCGCGCCAAGCGGCCGCATCATGAAGCCCACCGCGAATGTTAGCAGCGCGAAAATGAAGGCCGTCCCGGCATCGACGCCCGAGAAGAATTTCGCGGCGAGGATAGTGGCCAGCGAGCCGTACAAGGCAAATTCGTACCACTCGAACGCGGTACCGATGGACGCCGCCCATATCGCCCGCGACATAGGGGCCGCCTTCTCGGGCACGGTCTCCAGCGTTGCGGTTTCCAAACCTCTCGGGTTGTTCATAAAGTGTCTCCTGAGTCAGAACCGGGCGCTTCTGCGGCGCCGTCGGTCCGTTGGGTGTGGGCCGGGATGGCCCACAGTAATACCTGCACCTGAAGGCCGTCCAACGATTAAATGTGCGCAGCAATTTCCGGTACGGCGTCGAACAGGTCGGCCACCAGACCGTAGTCAGCAATGCTGAAAATCGGTGCTTCCGGGTCTTTGTTGATGGCGACGATGACCTTCGAGTCCTTCATGCCTGCCAGATGCTGGATGGCGCCCGAAATACCGACAGCGATATACAGTTGCGGCGCGACAATCTTTCCGGTCTGACCCACCTGATAGTCGTTGGGTACGTAGCCCGCATCGACCGCCGCGCGCGATGCGCCCATCGCTGCATTAAGCTTGTTGGCAAGCGGTTCAAGTACTTTCGTGTAATTTTCACCGCTGCCCAGACCTCGGCCGCCCGATACGATGACCTTCGCCGACGTCAGTTCAGGTCGCTCGAGCTTCGTCACTTCACGGCTGACAAACCGGGAGATACCGCTGTCAGCTGCCGCTTCGATTTTCTCGACCGTGGCGGTGCCACTTTCCGCAGCGACGGCATCGAAACCAGTCATGCGGACGGTAATGACCTTGACCCGGTCAGCGGATTGGACCGTTGCCACGGCGTTGCCGGCGTAGATTGGCCGCTCGAAAGTGTCTGCGGAATTGACTGCGGTGATATCGCTAATCTGTGCAACGTCCAGCTGTGCGGCGATACGCGGCGTAATGTTCTTGCCATAGGCAGTTGCGGGCGCGAGGACGTGCGAATAGTCTTTTGCGACATTCATCACTGTCGCTTCCACGTTTTCAGCAAGGCCCGCTTCGAGGTGTGGCGCGTCGGCAAGCAACACTTTGCTCACACCGGCAATCGTCGCCGCTGCGTCCGCCGCAGCTTGAGCGTTATGCCCTGCTATCAGGACGTGAACGTTACCGCCGATTTTTTGCGCTGCCGCCAAGGTATTCAACGTCGGGGCCTTAACCGAAGTGTTGTCATGTTCAGCTATTACGAGCACCAGATTCGTCATTTGCTCCGTCTCCAGAAATTTCTCTTTGCCACGTGTACTGCGCGAGTGTCAGCGTTTTCCGCAGCGCTTTTTTAAAGTACCTTGGCCTCTGTTCTCAGTTTCGCGACGAGCGTCTGCACATCAGGAACCTTTATGCCAGCCGAGCGCTTCGTCGGCTCGGCGACCTTCAGCGTCTTCAGGCGCGGCGTCACGTCAACGGCCAAGTCTTCAGGCTTGATGGTCTCGAGCGGCTTCTTCTTCGCCTTCATGATGTTGGGCAGCGTCACATAGCGCGGCTCGTTCAGGCGTAGGTCCGTCGTGATGACAGCGGGCAGCGTCAGCGACAGCGTTTCAACGCCGCCGTCCAATTCGCGCGACACAGTGGCCTTGCCGTCGGCGACGACAACCTTCGACGCGAATGTGGCCTGCGGCAGATTTGCCAGCGCACCGAGCATCTGGCCTGTCTGGTTCGAATCGTCGTCGATGGCCTGCTTGCCGAGGATGACGAGCTGCGGCTGCTCCCTGTCGGCCAATGCCTTTAGCAGCTTCGCGACCGCGAGCGGCTGCAGGTCTTCGGAGGATTCGACAAGAATCGCGCGGTCCGCTCCAATCGCCAGCGCTGTGCGCAGCGTTTCCTGCGCTTGAGACACGCCGCACGACACGGCAATCACTTCTGTTGCAATACCCGCTTCCTTCAACCGCACGGCTTCTTCCACCGCGATTTCGTCGAACGGATTCATGGACATCTTCACGTTCGCGAGGTCAATGCCGCTGCAGTCCGACTTCACCCGGACCTTCACGTTGTAATCAACCACCCGCTTGACGGGGACAATAATCTTCACGATAAAACTCCTTTTTTTCTTGCTGAAACGCCCTCAGGCAGCCTCGAAGATTGCTGCCATGCCCTGGCCGCCGCCGATACACATCGACTCGAGTCCATAGCGTGCGTCACGCCGGCGCAGCTCGTGCAGCAGGGTGGTGAGCATGCGAACGCCAGTGGCGCCAATCGGATGGCCAAGGGAGATGCCCGAGCCGTTGACGTTCAGCCGCTCCGGGTCATTCCACTGCCAGCCCTTGAGGACTGCGAGCACCTGGGTGGCAAAGGCTTCATTGAGTTCGACGAGGTCAATCCTGTCGAAAGAGAACCCGGTACGGGCGAAGAGCCGCTCGACCGCGGGCACGGGTCCGATGCCCATCTTCGACGGTTCACAACCCGCCGCTGCCCAGCCGACCAGGTAGCCCATCGGAGAAAGTTCAAGCTCGTCGAGCTTGTCCTCTGCGACGATGAGGCACGCGGCAGCGGCGTCGTTCTGCTGGCTTGCATTGCCGGCCGTCACGGTGCCGTCCTTGATGAGCGGTCGCAGCTTCGAGAGACTTCCAACTGTCGCGTCAGCACGAAAACCTTCGTCGCGAGTGAAGAGCGTCGGCTCGCCTTTCTTCTGGGGCACGGAGACCGGGACGATTTCTTCGTCGAATCGGCCGTTCTCCCAGGCCGCGGCGGCGCGCTGGTGGCTGCGTGCTGCGAACTCGTCAGCCTGTGCGCGCGAAATGTTGAATTCTCCAGCGAGGTTTTCAGCGGTTTCTATCATTCCGGAGATGTATCCGAAACGCTCTTCCGGCTGAGAACGCTCGCGACCGCGTTCGAGCCGGTCAAGAAGTCGGGTCGAACCTGAGCGTTTGCCCCAGCGCATGTCGGTCGAGTAATACTCGATGTTGCTCATGCTCTCGACGCCGCCCGCAAGCACCACATCAGCGGCACCCGACTGCACCATCATCGCGGCGGTCACAACGGACTGCAGTCCGCCGCCACAGCGACGGTCCGTCTGGAGACCCGGCACGCTCACAGGCAGACCGGCGTTGAGCGCGGCCCACCGTCCAATGCACGGGGTTTCGCTGTTCGCGTAGGATTGGGCGAATACCACATCGTCAATACGGGCCGGGTCGATGCGCGTGCGCTGCAGGATGGCCTGAATCACTGCATTGGTCAGCGATTCAACGGGTACATTGCGCAGGCTGCCCCCAAAGCTGCCAACGGGGGTGCGAACCGGTGCAACAATCGCGGCGCGTCTCATGAAATCTCCTTTTGTCTGTTCGGGCGCCCGGATACGGACACTGCACGTTCAAGTTCGTCGCGGTCGTCGGGATGGGCGATAGCGATGAGGGAATCGATTCTTTTTGATAGCGTCAACGCACGCAGGTCCGCAACGCCATGCTCGGTGACGATGACTGCGGCGTCGCTGCGGGGTGTGCTCACAGGCCCTTCAATACGGGGAACGATGCGACGGCGGGCACCGGCGCGCGAGGGCAGTACGATGATAGGGAGGCCGCCGTGTGAGCGTCGTGCACCGCGCATGAAGTCCATTGCGCCGCCGACGGCGCCGAGATAGCGACCGCCAGCTGTTTCGGCGTTTATCTGCCCGGTTAGGTCAACCTCAATCGCGCTGTTAATCGCGACAAACTGGTTCAGCGATTCGAGTATCCGGATATCGTGGGTGTAGCTGGTCGGGCGGAACTGAACCTCATGGTTCCGGTGGGCAAAGCGGTGAATCGTGTCGGAGCCCATGATGGTGCCGGCCACGGTGAAACCTGTATCAATTCCCTTGCGTGAGTTGGTCACCGCGCCCTGCTGCATCAGGCAGGCGACGGCGTCACCAATAGCTCCGCTATGTATGCCCAGCGCGCGATGTCTCCCGAGTGCCGAGAGAACTGTCTCAGGTAGCGCGCCTATGCCACACTGCAACGTGGAGCCGTCGTCAACGAGTTCCGCGACGCGAGCCGCAATCGCGCGCTCGGCTTCTCCTGCATTTGACACCGGAGCATTGGGAAGCGCTCGTGAGGTATTGACCAACACATCAAAGTCTTCCGCGCGGATTGTTCGCGAACCGAAGGTCCAGGGAGCCTGGTCGTTCACTTCAGCGATAACAATGCGCGCGGTACCGAGTAGCGGCACAAGATATTCATGACTTGCCGATAAGCTGTAGTTGCCATTGTTGTCAGCAGGCGCAACCTGAACCAGAAGAACATCTACGCGGCTCGGTCCACTTGCGAAAAGCTGCTCAAACGCCGAGTAATGTGCGGGCAGAATATCCAGCACCCCGGCCTCAGCGAGACGACGATTATTTGCTGCGCCACAATAAGACCTGAAATCGACCACATCGGCGTGATGTGGTCCGAGTGTGTCAGCCCACGTCGCGCCAATGAACACAGCGAAGCGTCCGCCAATCGCATGGCGTTGCGCCATCAACCGGCTTGTCAGCGAGACCGGTTCGGCGGAGCACTGGCCCCAAGCCACGGTATCGCCTGGTCTTACCCATGCCGGGAAATGGAGTTGTTCGAGGTCTATCAGGCGAGTCATTGTTGAGCCGGTAGGGGATGGTCAGAACACCGATGTATCGAGCAGACAAGTACGAAGCGCGAGAACCGCGATGGCGGGAATGCTCATGATGTGTCTCCTTTCGTCTTGTCGAATTGGCGTACTCACAATGAATGCCGTTGTTCACGTAGTCAACGCGGTCTCGAGATATGTTCCGTACAACGAGAAACCGCGATTCCGTCAAAAGCAGGGTGAGTTGATGAGGGAAGGCCACAAGGGGAATAGTCTGAGAAACACCTTCTTCACTGTACGGAACATCTGGCATATCTGCGTTGACTTCAGCACCTCATACGACGCAGGATGAACTCCATAAACAGTCGCCGCACAGCGGCCGCAATTCGTGGCCCTGGCTAGCAACGAAGCGATACGGAGACAATCAGATGGACAAGGTGTTTGAGGAGTGGGTAGGGCGGCAACGGCGCACGAAGGATACTGTGTCCATCGCCCCTCTTCAGGGTTTGTACGCAACGCTTAACCGTCCTGCAAAGGAATGGCTACCTGGCGACGCGGCGCCATTGCTCATGCACTGGATGCTTTTCGGTGAATTCGCTGCACAAGCGGAGTTGGGCGACGATGGGCATCCCCGCCGCGGTGATTTCCTTCCTCCCGTTACATTGCCTCGACGCATGTGGGCAGGTGGGCGTCTGCGCTTTCACGAACCGTTGCGTGTAGGTGATGCACTGACGCGCACCAGCACAATCAAAAATATCGAGGCAAAGTCCGGCAGCACGGGCGAACTCGTTTTCGTCACGGTCCACCACGAGATTGTGCGAAACGACTGCAAGCTACTGCTCGAAGAAGAGCAGGACATCGTATATCGGGAAGCTGCGGCAATCCGTGATAATCCGGCGCCGGCTGCGCCGGGCACGACATCTTCGATAAATACAAACGTAGCGTCCGTCCAGCCACATGTCACGCTTAGCGAAGCGGGCGATTCGCAGTGGGAGCGTCTCGTCGACCCTTCCGCAACGCTGCTGTTCCGATACTCGGCGCTCACCTTCAACTCCCACCGTATCCACTACGACCGCGAATACGCAACACGCGTCGAAGGCTATACCGGTCTGGTTGTACATGGGCCACTTCAGGCAACCTTGATGCTTGACCTACTGGCCGCTTCGCTCCCTGACGCGCGCATCGCATCATTCTCGTTCAGGGGGCGCGCCCCGCTACTCGATACCGGTCCATTCGCGGTGCAGGCGGAGCGGCGGGAGGGCAAGGAAGTATTGCTCAGCACTCGCACAGGCGCAGGGAGTATTGCCATGGAGGGCGTCGCGATACTCGGCGAGCCGTCTGACGGGCAAGCACCGACTGTGGCCACCCGCCATGACAGTCGCTCACAGCTTGTGGAGTAACAGATGTCTCAACGCTCATACCTCTTTGTTCCCGCCGACCGCCCGGAGCGCTACAGCAAGGCAATTGCGGCCGGCGCTGATGCGGTCATTCTCGACCTTGAGGATGCCGTCGCGACTACCGCCAAAGATGAAGCAAGGCGACAGCTTCGGAGCAGCTGGGCGAGCGTATCCGCTGAGGCGCAGACGAGTGGTACGCGAATCCTCATCCGTATCAATAGCGCCGATTCCGGGTGGCTCGAGGAGGACCTTGCGCTTTGCAATGCATTGCGCCCTGACGGGGTGGTGCTGCCGAAGGCTGCCGATAGCGTGATAGTCGGGGCCGTCGCGTCGCGCATGCCAACCATCGCCTTACTGCCGCTGATTGAAACCGCGAGAGGCGTACAGAATGTTGACCAGATTGCGCAGGCGGTGGGCGTTGAGCGTCTGGTCTTTGGTACGGTCGACCTGACGCATGAACTGAATGCGGAAGAGGACAAGCCGCTCGATTACGTTCGCACGCGCATCGTCATCGCGTCGTGCGCAGCGGGCCTCGAGGGTCCAGTAGACGGTGTTTGCCGTGCAGTTTCCGAAGCCTCGCGTCTCCTCTACGAGAGCACCCGGGCATTAGGATTCGGATTTTCCGGCAAGTTGTGCATCCACCCGAAGCAGGTCGATGCCATCAACGAAGCATTCAGCCCCACCAGTCAGAAGATTGAATGGGCACAGAGGGTTGTTGCCGCGTATGAGGCGGCTCATGGTGGTGCTGTTGCGGTCGATGGAGAGATGGTCGACCTGCCTGTTTTCCGACGTGCAAAGTCGCTCCTGTCTTCTCTGCATCAAACCGATTAACTTCCTCTACGTGGAAATTCGATGAGTGATTACCTGAGAGATGCATGGCAACCGAGCGCCGATTACATCGCCGCGTCGAACGTGGACGCGCTGCGACAACGCCTGGGTCTTTCCAGCTACGACGCGCTGCTCGCGTTCTCCAACGCGCAGCCGGGTGAATACTGGAAAGAAGTGCTGGACTACTGCGGTATCGTGTGGGACGTGGATTACACGCAATACGTCGACGCTTCCCGTGGGCAGGAGTTCCCGACGTGGTTCCCCGGTGGAAAGCTCAACTGGGTCAAATCGATTCTTAAGTGGGCAGACGACCCGGATATGGCGACGCGTGATGCCATTGTGGCAGAACGTGAAGATGGAGCGACTGAGCGGGTGACGTTTGCCGAACTCGCTGCCCGAGTGGCGTCCTTTGCAGCAGGGTTGCGCGAAAGGGGCGTGCGGCGCGGCGACCGGGTCGGCCTGTTGATGGAAAACGGTATTGAGGCAACGGTCACGCTGCTCGCCATCGTCTGGAACGGCGGCATCGTGGTGCCACTGTTCAGTGGCTTCGGCGTAGACGCGATTACATCGAGGTTGTCATCATGTTCCGCAAGTGCGCTTGTCGCGACCACCGGCTTTAACCGGCGCGGCAAATGGGTCGACACGCGTAAGCTGGTGGATGAAGCGCTGGTCCGCTTGCCGGAACTCAAGTCCGTCGTCTGGAAGCAACCGGGCGGGGTAGCCGTGCCATTGGCAGCAGAGTCTGCGGCATTCCGGTCGCTTGACTGGTGGGCGCTCGCTGCCTCAGATGCCGTCGGGATACCCGAATCGATGGCGGCCGACGACCCGTTCATGATTATTTACACGTCGGGCACAACGGGCAAACCCAAAGGTGCAGTCCATACGCACGGTGGCTTCCCCCTGAAAATCGCTCACGATGCAGCCGTTCATTTTGACGTGCGGCGCGGAGACGTCTTTTGCTGGCCGGCCGATATGGGCTGGATTGCGGGTTCGCTGGTCATGTCGAGCGCACTGCTGCGCGGCGCGACGCTAGTCTGCTATGACGGTGCACCGGACTTCCCTGACTGGTCGCGGATGTCTCGTCTGGTCGAGCGTCACCGTATCACGCACTTCGGCTCGGCGCCGACCCTGATTCGCGGATTGGCCGCGAACGGGCCGCTGTCCACACAGGGCGATGTATCAACAGTGCGACTGCTTATTACTGCTGGCGAAGGTATCGACCCCGAGCATTTTGTCTGGTTCCAGAAGGCGTTTGGCAGTGGCCTCGCGCCCGTCATCAATTACACCGGCGGCACGGAGGTGTCTGGCGCGCTGCTTTCGAGCGTCGTGGTCAAGCCTATCAGTCCCGCTGGATTTAACACCGCCTCGCCCTCAGTTGCAGCCGACGTTATCAACCTGGAGGGAGCGTCGCTGGTTGGTGAAATCGGCGAACTCGCTATCCGCCAGCCGTTTGTCGGTATGACGCACTCCTTCTGGCAGGACGACAACCGGTATCTCAATTCATACTGGCGTACTGTCCCCGGCACGTGGGTGCATGGAGACCTCGCGACCCGTCGCGAGGACGGTACCTGGTTTCTGCTCGGTCGCTCGGACGACACAATCAAGCTCGCGGGCAAGCGGGTTGGGCCGGCAGAGATAGAGGAAGTGCTACTCGAGTTGCCGGAAGTTGCGGAAGTCGCCGCAATTGGTGTTGACGACGCCGTCAAAGGTCAGAAGCTCGTCGTCTTCATGATTCCGACGCCTGAATGGCGAGGCGCTGCTTCCGACCTGGAGCGGACGGTGTCCGCCCATGTCGACGTGCGGCTGGGTAGGCCTTTCAGGCCGTCCGCGATTCACCTCGTTACTCAGTTACCCAAGACCCGAAGCTCGAAAATCATGAGACGCGCTATTCGCAGCGTCTATAGCGGGGTGCCGAGCGGTGACCTGTCCGCACTGGACCACCCGGCGGCGCTCGATGAGATACGTCTTGCCGCCGCGCATTGAGCGAGCGCACTTTTACTTTTAACGAGCGGCCAGCCTGCCGCGTACGGAAACACAGATGGAACTTAACTTGAAGGGCAAGCGAGTTCTTATTACGGGAGCTTCGCAGGGCATCGGTGAGGGGTTGGCACTCGCGTTCGCTCGGGAGGGGTGTGACCTGCGCCTCGTAGCCCGCTCGGCGGAGAGGCTTCTTGCGGTCGCAGAGCGGGCCAAAGTCGAGTGCGGAGTGCGCGCCGATATCCTCCCGATGGATATGGCAGTTCCTGGCGCAGTGTCGCAAGTCGCCCGGTTTGGCGATGGCATTGACTTCCTGGTGAACAACGCGGGGAGCATCCCGGGTGGCAACCTGTGGGACGTCGATGAGGCGCAATGGAGGGCAGGCTGGGAGCTGAAGGTGTTCGGCTACATCAATCTGACGCGTGCCCTCTACCCGATGATGAAGGCGCGCGGAAGCGGTGTCATTCTCAACAACATCGGTAACGGCGGCGAGAACTTCGATTTTGACTATATTGCGGGCACAACCGGTAACGCAGCCCTGATGGCCTTTACGCGCGCACTTGGCGGCCAGAGCCTGGCTGATGGCGTGCGTGTCGTAGGCGTCAACCCCGGCCCCGTAGATACGGACCGCATCAACAAAGTACTCAAGGGGCGCGCCCAGCGGGTGTTTGGTGACGCGTCGCGTTACACCGAACTGCTTGGAGGCTATCCGCTCGGGCGCGCCGCCACAGTAGATGAAATCGTCGAACTGTTCGTGTTCCTTGCGTCGAGCAGGTCCGCTTACACGTCCGGCACGATTGTTACGGTTGACGGCGGCATCACGTCGCGGCGCTCTATCGGTTAGTTGGTCAATTGAATAGGGGTGGTCCTGCACGAGCGCCCCAAGCGGAGAAACCATGGCAGAAACATCCGAATCCGGCCTGAAGGCCTATGCGTCGTACACAAGCCTGGCGTTTAACCGTCCGGCGCCGGGCGTCTTGTGCATCACGCTCAATCGTCCCGAGAAGCTGAACGCGCTCGATGCGCGTGGGCACGATGAAATCGCCCGCGTGTGGCGCGACGTCGATGCCGACCCGTCAGTCAGTGCGGTGTTGTTGTGTGGCGCGGGCCGTGCCTTTTCGGCAGGCGGCGACTTCGAGATGGTCGAGGAGATGATTGACTCGTTCGAGGCGCGAGCCCGGGTATGGCGCGAGGCCAAGGACCTGGTCTACAACATCATCAATTGCTCCAAGCCCATTGTGTCCGCAATTCAGGGCTCGGCAGTAGGCGCAGGGCTTGTCGCCGCGCTGCTTGCCGACATCTCCGTGGCCGCGCGCACTGCACGGCTGGTCGATGGCCATACGCGTCTGGGCGTGGCGGCTGGCGACCACGCCGCCATCGTATGGCCGCTGCTATGCGGCATGGCGAAGGCGAAATATCACCTGATGCTCTGCGAGCCGGTAACCGGCGAGAAAGCGGAGCAGATGGGCTTGGTGTCGCTGGCAGTGGATGAAGCCGAGCTGCAGGAATCCGCGCTCTCGATTGCCACGCGTCTGGCGAGCGGCGCGCCGTCGGCGATACGTTGGACCAAGTATGCGCTGAACAACTGGCTGCGCCAGGCGGGCCCGACTTTCGATGCGTCGCTTGCACTGGAAATGTTTGGCTTTGGGGGACCGGAAGTGCGCGAAGGCGTTGCGTCATTCCGCGAAAAGCGTCCACCGATGTTTTCGCAAGATACGCCCCTCTGAACAAACAGCATGGATACCCGAACAATGCCCAAAGTTCTTGATGGGATTCGCGTCCTCGATTTCGGACGCTACATCGCCGGACCGTTTTGCGCGGCTTTGCTGGCCGATTATGGCGCGGACGTCATTCGTATTGACCGCGTCGGCGGCAGTGAAGACCGCTTTGTGATGCCAGTTACCGAGACAGGAGAAGGTGCCTTCTTTCTGCAGGTTAACCGTAACAAGCGGTCGCTGACACTCGACATCGACCGGCCGGAGGGCAGGGAGGTCGTGCGCCGCCTGCTGCTTGAGGCTGATGTGGTGGTAGCCAACATGCCCCCGAGAACGCTCGCAAACCTCGGCCTTGACTACGAGACGCTCAGCGCTATCAAGCCGGACATCATCCTGACAGCGTCGTCGGCGTTCGGCTCTCACGAGGACGCAAGTCATCGCGTCGGCTTCGACGGCGTGGGGCAGGCGATGAGTGGCGCGGTGTACATGTCCGGTCTGCCAGATAGCCCGACCAAGGCCATGGTGCCCACGGTGGATTTCTCAACGGCGCTCTCCTGCGCACTCGGCACCGTGATGGCGCTGTACGAGCGGCGCACCAGTGGGCGAGGGCAGGCTGTCGAGGCGTCGTTGCTGCAGACGGCACTTAATCTCGCGAGCGGCGCGCTCATTGAAGAATCTGCGCTAGGCATCAATCGTCAGGCGACGGGCAACCGGAGCCCCATAGCAGGACCATCTGACATTTTCCGCGTTGCCGACGGCTGGATTATCGTTCAGGTCATCGGACAGCCGCTCTTCAAGCGCTGGGCACGGCTCATCGGGGCACCTGAACTCCTCGATGACCCACGGTTTTCTGATGACCTTCGACGTGGTGAAAACGGAGAACTGCTGAGTGCCATGATGGCCAGGTGGTGCAAGTCCCGTACACGGGAGCTGGCGCTTGAAGAGCTTGAAGAAGCGCGCATTCCGGCGGGTCCGGTCTATTCTCCGCGCGAGGCGCTCGACGATACGACCATTCGCGCCTCTGGTGCATTTACATGGATGGGCTATCCCGGACTTGCCGGCGAGGTGCCCCTCGTGTCTCCGCCTTCAATGCTCTCGCGTACACCTCCGACCATCGACAAGCGTTCTCCGACGATTGGCGAGCATACCGATGAAATCCTGCTCGAAGCGGGCTACGAACAGGCGCAGATTGACCTGTTTCGTGAGGCAGGGGTGGTCTGAATGCAGACGTTTCGCGACAGTGAGGACGTGCGGGATGGAGCCATCCCGCCGCGGGTCCACATCGAAATGGCGAGGGCGTCTGACGAGGGGTGGGTTGCACTCGAAGGATTCCCGGACGGCCTTGAGGTCCAACTCCTTGCTGATGACCTTGATGAAAGAAGGAAGCGGGGAGGACGTTCGAGGCTTGTACGCTTCGCGCCGGGTGCGTATACCCGTCAGACGCTCGTGCACGACTGGTGGGAGGAAGTGTTTGTTCTCTCCGGTGACCTCGTTCCGCACGATGGCACTGCCGAAGGCGAAAACGACGCGTCCGCGCCCGGGGGAAACGACTACCGATATTCGTGCAGGCCACCCGGCACACCTCACGGCCCATTCCGGTCGCATCGAGGATGCGTGCTTTTTTTAAGTGCAGCATTTTCTGCCCGACCACGGTTGAATTGCGCCTGACGTCGGGCGCCCGCTCGCAAGGAAAATTGACATGTCAGGTCTCTTCGACCCGCTGAAGCTACGGGATGTAACACTACGGAATCGCATTGGTGTTTCGCCGATGTGCCAGTACAGTTCGGTCGACGGTTTCGTCAATAGCTGGCATCTGGTGCACTTGGGCTCGCGCGCCGTAGGCGGCGCGGGCCTCGTCGTAACGGAAGGTACAGCCGTAGTGCCAGAAGGGCGCATTACGCCGTCCGACCTCGGTCTTTGGGAAGACGCGCACATTGCGGGACATCGGGAACTCGTTCATTTCATCGCGGCCCAGGGGGCTGTTCCTGCCATTCAGCTTGCCCATGCGGGACGCAAGGCCTCCCGTGTGCCGCCGTGGGAGTCCGACCCGACACAAACGCAAGGTCGGCCATTGACGATGGACGAGGGCGGTTGGCAGCCTGACGGCGCCAGCAGCCTCGCGTTCGATGCAGGCTACACCGTACCGAACGAACTGTCGTTGGGCGGCATCGCGCAGGTCGTCGAGTCTTTCGCCTCAGCGGCACAACGCGCCGGTGAGGCCGGGTATGAGTGGATAGAGGTCCATGGGGCTCACGGCTATCTGCTTCATTCATTTAATTCGCCGATTTCCAATACACGCACCGATGCCTATGGTGGCTCGCTTGAGGGCCGGTGCAGGATTACCCGCGAAGTCGCACAGGCTATCCGCCGGGTTTGGCCGGACAATCGCGTGCTCGCTTTCAGGCTCTCATTCACTGACTGGGTAGAAGGCGGATGGAGCACGGGGGACACGGTGCAACTGGCGCGCTGGCTCAAGGACGATGGAGTCGACCTCATTGACGTCAGTTCCGGCGGTGGCGTACCTCGCTCGCGCATTCCGGTGGGCCCGGGCTACCAGGTACCAGGCGCCGCAGCTGTGCGGCAGGGTGCGTCCATCCCTGTGGCGGCAGTCGGGCTTATCGACAAGGCCGAACAGGCTGAGCTGATTATTCGCACGGGAAATGCCGATGTCGTGATGCTCGCGCGCGAAATGCTGCGTGACCCGTACTGGCCGCTACGCGCCGCAGTGGAACTGCGATGCAGTGAAGCCGCTCGCATGCCTGTGCAATACAACTCGGCATGGGGGCACCTCGGCGCTTTCAGCTTTGACCCGATTACAGCCCCCCGCATCACCGAATCAGGTATCGACCGTGTGGACGGGGCACGGCGCAACACGCTCGGGTAACAGGCCTCCCGCAACGGGAGGGCGTATCGCTGCTGCCGTGGCGATGCGTCTTTGATTATTATAGTAGGTACTACTATATAACTGGTGTTCCGGAATGTGAGGTATTCATAGGCACTTGTCCTGAGAATACTGGCCGATAGTCAAAAGCCGTACCGAATTTCATGAACTTGCAACGCGTTGTAAGTGATTTAGGCAACTGTTTTACCGACCCGGTAAGAGGCGGGAACATCAATCTTGGAGATTTTTAAACGATAACGATACCGTAATGAAAAGGTTAATTGCCTGCACGACAGTCCTGGCATTTGGCATGGGTAACGCCTGCGCACAGGGCAGCGTGACGCTGTATGGTCGCATAGCTTCGGGCTTCGACTTTGTCAGCAACGTCGCGACACCCGATGGTCGAACAATTCACGCGGCGGAAGAGGCCTGTCAGCCCGGCGGAAGTCGGCGAAACACTGTTGTAGTGGCAGGGCGGCTCAATGCGGCCGGAGTGATGCGATACAGGACATCAAGTGTCGATAGAGCACGTGGCGTGTCCGTCGACTGGAAGCGAGGCAATACAACAGCGGCCGAAGCGGCGGCAGCATATGGCGGAGCCAGGAGGCAAGAGCGTCAAGCGCGATGCGCTCACCGGGCAAGGTCTGCCGGGTGAGCGTTCGTTTGGGCGGCGAACTAGGCGAGTTCTGCGATGCCGTTGTTGAGGACAATGGTGTCCCGTTCTAAGGAGCGTGCACGGAACACTACGCGCGTGGGGTCGTCGGGATGCGTCCACATCTCCGTGCGAATGGTTTCCCCAGGGATTACCGGAGTGGAAAAGCGGACATGCAGCATCTTCAGACGCTGTGAGTCGTAGCCGCACATACTCCGCAGGATTGCATGACCGGCTATCCCATAGGTCGCCAATCCATGCAGAATGGGACGGTCGAACCCTGCGGCTCTGGCTACTTCGGGGTCCACATGCAAGGGATTGGGGTCGCCATTAAGCCGGTACAGCAGCGCGGCCTCGGGACGCGTCTCGATATCGCACACCAGTTCAGGGGGCGTTTGTGGCACGTTCGGCGCAGCGCGCAGCGGGGCGTCGCCAGGTTGGCCGTTTTCCGTGAAGCCGCCGTCCCCGCGGCAGAAATTAAGCTGCTCAACGCTTGCGAGGAGCGCGCCGCTCTGCTTGTCGAGCACATCACGCTGGATGAGTACCTGTGCGCCTTTACCTCGACCCTTGTCGACAATGGCCTTGATACGGGAGCGGCCTATTACGGTGCCGGCGGAGGGAAGCGGCTGATGCAGCCGGATAAGCTGCTCCCCGTGCACGACCTTCACCCAGTCGATGCCGCTCTCCGGATTCTTCATCCACTGCCCAGGAAAGCCCAGAACGGCGGCCATGGTTGGGGCGGTAGCGAGATTTGGGCCGTAGGTGTAGTTCAACGCGCCCTGGTCGAGAGGGTCGTTTGCAAAGCCTACGCTCAACGCGTACAGCGCGCTGTCGCGCTCGGTATAAGTGTGCTCGATATCCCGAAATGGCCAGGCTTTCAGTGCGTGGTAGTCGATTGCCATATCAGCGCCACCCGGACACGTAAAAGGAGGGAGTCGACGTTTTCATGACGACGCTCACATCGGGTCCCAGCTGAAGACGTCACCGGAGCGTTCCATGGGTACGAACGAGGCCTTAAGCGCCGGCATGCCATGCGCGGCAATTGACTCCGGGCTCCAGCCTTCGCTGCGATGGACGGAGCGCACCGGCCGCGGTTGGCTCATCAGGAAAATCTCGTTGTTTCGCACCGTGAAAATCTGACCGTTGACTTCGCGCCCGGCGTCGCTTGCGAGAAACACCGCGAGCGGTGCAATCTTGGCGGGCGTCATCTGCTTGATTTTTTCGACACGTGCGGCCTGCTCGGGCGTGTCAGTCGGAATCGAGCTGACCATGCGGCTCCACGCGAATGGCGCAATGCAGTTCGAACGCACGTTGAACTTCTCGAGGTCGAGGGCAATCGACTTGGACAGGCCAGCAATCCCCATTTTGGCTGCGTTGTAGTTGGCCTGCGCATAGTTGCCAATCAAGCCCGAAGTCGAAGTCATGTGCACGAAGATGCCGCTGCCCTGTTCCTTAAAGAGTGGCGCTGCCGCGCGGCTAAGACCGAACGTGCCATACAGGTGCACCTTGAGCACCGCGTCCCACTCCTCGTCAGACATCTTGTGAAAGAAGCGGTCCCGCAAAATGCCTGCGTTGTTGACGACGCAGTCGACCCGGCCAAACGCATCGAGCGCCTGAGAAATGATTCGCTCACCAGCACCTTTTTCCGCCACGCTGTCTGTATTCACAGCCGCCTCGCCGCCAGCCTCGCGGATTTCCTCAACGACCCGTTGACCGGGCGTCGTATCCCGACCTGCTCCGTCAAGCGACGCTCCAATATCGTTGACAAGCACGCGCGCGCCATAGCGGGCCATCAGCAATGCAATGTCGCGGCCGATACCGCCGCCGGCGCCCGTCACGACGACTACCTTGCCGGACATCATGTTCTGGTCGGTCACTGTCTGTCTCCAATTCATTGAACTTGAAAATGCTCGTGCCTTTCCGGGAAGCTGAAGGTCGGGCAACGGCGCGAGCGTTACGCGGTTTTCTCACAATGTCGCTCCAGCGCACTTCATGTCAATTCAACCCAATAAACCCTTCCGTACTCTAAAACAAGATGTTTGTTCCGCGTCGCAACAGGCTGCGAGCCGCATGCGATAAAAGCCCCCTCTGAGGGGGGAAATGGCTTCGCCAATGTACGGAACAATTTTCGGGAGGTGGTTGACGTGGTGTCGGGGCAATCGCAGCATGGGTGCCTGATAAAGCACACGGAGACACGAGAACATGGTCCGGGACAACGAAACGATGAACGTCTTGCGCGATAACATCGCGCGCTTCGTCCGCGAACGCCTCATTCCGAATGAGGAGGTCGTGGCAGAAACCGACGAAATCCCGCAGGACATCGTCAACGACATGAAGACGATGGGCCTTTTCGGCCTCACCATTCCCGAGTCCTATGGCGGCCTCGAGCTGACGATGGAAGAGGAGGTGCTTGCGATGTTCGAACTGGGCCGAGCATCACCGGCGTTCCGTTCCCTCATTGGTACGACCGTTGGCATCGGCTCCCAAGGAATACTCTTCGATGGCACAGAGGAGCAGAAAGCCCGGTATCTGCCGCGACTCGCGACAGGTGAACTGATTGCATCGTTTGCCCTGACCGAACCGGAGTCGGGCTCCGACGCGGCATCTCTGCGAACCACCGCGAAGCGTGACGGCGACTTTTATGTGGTCAACGGCACGAAGCGCTTCATCACGAACGCCCCGCAGGCCGGCATCTTCACCCTGATGGCACGTACCAATCCCGAAGAAAAGGGGGCCGCAGGTATCTCGGCTTTCATCGTCGACGCGGGCACACCGGGCCTGAGTTTTGGCAAGCGTGACAAGAAGATGGGGCAGAAGGGCGCGCACACCTGTGACGTGATTTTCGAGAACTGCAAGGTGCCCGCAGCTAATCTGATTGGCGGTGTGGAAGGCAAAGGATTCAAAACCGCCATGAAAGTGCTGGACAAGGGACGAATCCACATTGCGGCTATCTGTGTCGCTGTTGCTCAGCGCATGCTGGACGACACGCTGCGTTACGCGATGGAGCGCAAGCAGTTCGGCCAGCCCATTGCTGACTTCCAACTTGTGCAGGCCATGCTCGCTGATAGCCGCGCCGAACTTTACGCGGCCCGCTGCATGGTGATGGACGCGGCGCGGCGCCGTGACAACGGAGAGAACGTGAGCACCGAGGCGTCATGCGCAAAACTCTTCGCATCGGAAATGTGCGGTCGTGTGGCGGACCGTGCGGTTCAGATTCATGGCGGCGCCGGCTACATCAGCGACTACGGTATCGAACGGTTCTACCGCGACGTCCGTCTGTTCCGTATCTATGAAGGCACCAGCCAGATTCAGCAGATTGTCATCGCGCGCAACATGATTCGCGAAGCATCGCATTAAACCCAGGCGCCTGCACAACGTTCACAAGACAGATTACCGAAACCATGAAATTTCCCACTCAGGACAAGTATCAGGAAATCCGTGACGCACTGCGCGGGCTATGCGCGGACTACCCGGATGAATACTGGCGCAAGGTTGATGAAGCGCGTGGCTATCCGGAGGCGTTCGTCAATGCGCTGACCAGCGCAGGATGGCTCGCCGCGCTGATTCCTCAGGAATATGGTGGCTCAGGCCTTGGCCTGACCGAAGCGTCGGTCATCATGGAGGAAATCAACCGGAACGGCGGTAACTCCGGCTCATGCCATGGCCAGATGTACAACATGAATACGCTGCTCCGACACGGCTCCGAGCAGCAGAAGCGTCAGTACCTGCCGAAAATTGCAACGGGGGAACTGCGACTCCAGTCCATGGGCGTGACGGAGCCGACCACCGGTACCGACACCACGAAAATCAAGACGGTCGCAGTGAAAAAGGGCGACCGGTACGTCATCAACGGGCAGAAGGTGTGGATTTCGCGTGTCCAGCATTCGGACCTGATGATTCTGCTCGCGCGTACCACCCCTGCAGACCAGGTCAAGCGGAAGTCCGATGGGTTGTCGATTTTCCTCGTGGACCTGCGTGAAGCTGTCGGCAACGGCATGACCGTGCGGCCCATCCCGAACATGGTCAATCACGAGACCAACGAACTGTTTTTCGACAACCTCGAAATTCCGGCCGAAAACCTCATCGGGGAAGAAGGCAAAGGCTTCCGCTACATCCTTGACGGACTGAACGCCGAGCGCACGCTGATTGCAGCTGAATGCATCGGCGACGGGTGGTGGTTCCTCAACCGTGCCGCCCAATACGCCGGGGAGCGCATCGTATTCGACCGGCCCATCGGTCAGAACCAGGGCGTGCAATTTCCCATCGCGGAGAACTACATCGAAGTTAGCGCCGCTGACCTGATGCGCTTTCGCGCCTGCGAACTCTTCGACGCCCATGCACCGTGCGGTGCCGAAGCGAATATGGCGAAGTACCTCGCGGCGAAAGCCTCCTGGGAAGCCGCGAACGCGTGTCTGCAGACATTCGGCGGGTTTGGCTTTGCGTGCGAATACGACGTCGAGCGCAAATTCCGGGAGACACGTCTTTACCAGGTCGCGCCGATTTCGACCAACCTGATTCTCTCTTACGTGGCAGAGCACGTCCTCGACCTGCCGCGCTCATTCTAGTGCGGTTGAGCTGAAGTCATCATGGAATTCTCGGCAAGGTCGTTGCGGGCAACAGTGGATAGCTGGCTGGTTCCAAACGGAGCTATACCCAGACGGGTGACCGCGTTCAGAACGGCGACCGCGAGGCGCGGACGGTGTGTGCGGGTCGAGGCATCGCGCGCCTCGGATGTCGTCGAAATACTGTTCTTCCTGCATGACGACGGAACCTGGCGCGTCTTTCCGCCTGAACCACTGCGCCCGTGCATGAAGCTTGTCTGACGGGCGGCGGACGACTAGCGGTTTCCCGATGCCCGAAACCAGGGAGCGGACAAGGATGGAATACGGAGGAAGAGTGGTCGATAGGGAGTCAATGCAGTACGACGTGGTAATCGTCGGCGGCGGACCGGCTGGACTGGCCGCAGCGATTCGGCTGAAGCAGCGCGCGACGGAAAACGGCACCGAGTTCGGTGTCTGCGTGCTGGAGAAAGGCTCGGAGGTTGGCGCGCATATTCTTTCCGGCGCAGTGATGGCCCCCCGCGCCCTGACCGAATTGATACCGGACTGGAAGGAAAAGGGAGCGCCGCTGAACGTTGACGTGACCGAAGACAGGTTCCTGTTCCTGAGCGAAACGGGTTCGACAAGCATCCGGACCTGGGCGCTGCCGGACAGCTTCAAGAACCACGGTAACTTCGTTGTGAGTCTCGCGAACGTGACGCGCTGGCTTGGCCACTATGCCGAAGCGTTGGGCGTCGAGATTTTCCCGGGCTTTCCGGCCGCTCAAATTCTGTATAACGAAAACGGTTCGGTCAAAGGCGTTGCCACCGGCAATCTGGGTGTCGGCAAGAACGGTGAGCCCACAGAAAACTTCCAGCCGGGAATGGAATTGCACGCTAAGTACACGCTGTTTTGCGAGGGCGCGCGTGGCCACCTGGGCCGTCAATTAAACGACAAATTCAAGCTTCGCGCCGACGCCGACCCGCAGGTCTACGGTATTGGTATCAAGGAATTGTGGGAAATCGACCCCGCGAAGCACAAGCCTGGTTTGGTGATGCACACCGCTGGCTGGCCGCTTGAAAACGACACTTACGGCGGGTCGTTCCTCTATCACCTCGACAATCACCAGGTCGTAGTCGGCTTCGTGGTGGGCCTCGGCTACACCAATCCGTATCTGTCGCCGTTCGACGAATTTCAGCGTTACAAGACACACCCGGCAATTCGCGCGATTCTGGAAGGCGGAAAACGTGTGTCGTATGGTGCGCGAGCGATTACAGCAGGCGGCCTGATGTCCTTGCCAAAACTGGTGTTCCCGGGCGGCGCGCTAGTAGGCGACGACGCGGGATTCCTGAATGCGTCGCGAATCAAGGGCTCGCATGCGGCAATCAAGACTGGGATGCTGGCTGCGGACGCTGCATTCGAGGCCGTGCAGGCGGGGCGGCAGTCGGACGAGTTGACCGCTTATCCGGAATTTTTCAGGGCGTCGTGGCTGTACGCCGAGCTATATCGTGCGCGCAACTTCAAACAATGGATGAGCAAGGGCCTGTATCTGGGGACGCTGATGGTCGGCATCGAGCAGAAGCTGCTCGGCGGCAATGTGCCGTGGACGCTGCATCACCGGCACTCGGACCACGAGACGCTCAAACCCGCGTCCCAGTGCACGCCGATTACGTATCCGAAGCCAGATGGCAAATTGACGTTCGACCGGCTGTCGTCCGTGTTCATCGCGAACGTGAACCACGAGGAAAACCAGCCGGCGCACCTGACGCTGAAAGACCTGTCGGTGCCGCTCACGATTAACCGGCAGACCTATGCTGGTCCGGAGTCACGATACTGCCCCGCGGGCGTGTACGAATTCGTCAAAGGCGACGAAGGCGAACACCTCGTCATCAACGCGCAGAACTGCGTGCATTGCAAGACGTGCGATATCAAGGACCCGACGCAAAATATTGTGTGGGTCACGCCTGAGGGTGGCGGTGGCCCGAACTATCCGAATATGTGAAGCGGGAAACTGCCGGAGTCGGCGCCCTTAGGCGCCAGCCGCGCTTATCCCCGAAGCAAGGGGTTTTCCGAATCCAACCAGTCAGTTCGAGGCGGATTGAAGATGTCGTACTCCAGCGTGTCTTCAAGCACGACAGCCCTGTGTGCCGTCCCGGATGGAATCACAATCACCTCGCCAGCGCGTACAACCACGCCCTCGGCGTCGTCACCCACCCAGAAATGCATGGCGCCTTCGACGACGAATGTGAACTGTTCATTCGGGTGCGCATGTTCAGGCACGACGTCGCCACGCCGTAACGTGACCTGACCCATCATGATGCGCTCGGACGTAATGAAGCGACGGGTAATGCCACCGAGAATAAACTCGGTGGGGCGGTCGACCCACCGATGATGTTGGCCTTTTTCGGACAAGGGCGGTCTCCTGATATCGTGTGCGCCGCGATGCTCTGACGGCGGGCGGCGAAGGGTCCAATCACTTTGGTCCGAAGCGGTGCACAGGTCAATCAAGGACGCAATTACGTTCCGTGCAACGAGAAAACCAATTTTTGACAGGCCGCCAGCGCGGTCGTCAATCAGCCCTGTCACGTCCGGGTGAGTTCCTGAACCGGCTGTCTGCGAACTTCGCAAACGCAAATAGAGCGACGATACCGACTGGGCTGGCGATGAGGGCTGCTATCAACATGAAGACTCCGACAGACATTGCGTATTCAGTCTAGGTCGGGGTTGCTCATTGATAATCTGGGTAATTCTGAAAACACCATTCGGCTCGGACGAATTACATGTCGACCCCGAATAGGAGGAACGTGCTCGTCGCGCGGGAGGAGGTCAAAGGTCCAGAGTAAGGCCGTCCGTAGTAGCGCGTGAAACGCAGACTGCCAGTCTGGTCTTGCGCTCCTGCGTTGACAGGCAGAAGTCGTGATGCGCAACGTCGCCATCCCTGAATCCTACGACGCACGTCCCACAGGAGCCGGTCTCGCACGACGACTGAACATTGACGTCGTTCTCCCGCAAGGCTTCCAGGATGGTTTGGCCCGGTGCAACCGGCAGTTGCTTGCCGCTCGAAGCAATCCTGATAACGAAGGGCTTAACCTCGTCGTCGGACGCAGTGAACGCCTCGAAGTGAAAGCGCTCGCGCGGCAGGTTGGACCGGGTTGCCTCGACGGCTCGCATGAGTCCTTTGGGACCACAGCAATAAACATGAGCGTCGGGAGGGAGTTCTCCGAGGACGGCTGCGAGGTTGATGCCGCGCGACGGGTCGCCATTGTCGTAATGAAAGCTCACCTCGCGAGCCTTAAGCTCGCCAAGCTCTTCGATGAATGCGGCTTCCTGCGCCGAGCGTGCACAGTAGTGCAGCCGGAACCGTTGGCCTGTCTGCCGGAAGTGCTCAATCATCGAGAGAAACGGGGTGATGCCGATACCTCCGGCAATCATGACGTGCAGACCTGCCGATTCGGCCGGCGGAAAAGTGTTGACCGGTGGGGACACCTGAATCGTGTCACCCACCCTCAGGTTTGTGTGGATGTATCGAGACCCGCCGCGGCTCGAAGGTGAGAGGCCCACGCCAATTTTGTATGACTGGCCATCTGAGTTCTCGCAAAGAGAGTAGGCGCGCGTCAGCCCAATAGGGAGCTGGACCTTTACATGCGAGCCCGGCGTCGACGGAAGAAGGCGTTTTCCTGAGGCGCCCACCAGAACGAAGGAACGCACCGTCGAGCTTTCCCACGTGATGTTTTTCACGAAAGCGGCAATCCAGCCCGTATCCGTTCTTTCCGCGGCCGCGAGTGACTCGATGCCATTTGTTTCCTCGTCGATGAGGCGCGAGTCCCATTCCTCAACGGAGCGGGAGTCCAGACGTTTTCCGAGCAGCGTGCGCATGTCAGGTGCGAGCGCTTCGAGTTTCACGAGCGCCTCGATAGCTGAAAAGTTGCGCGTATCCGAGTAGAGGATGTCCTGCACGCGCGAAACGGTCCATTCGGGGTGCGGGCGCTCGACGACACGGATAGCCTCCCCTGCGCTTATGATGCCAGGCTGCAGGACACGGTAATACCAACCCGTTCGATGCGACTCCTGAGAGCGGCGGGACATGGCAGTCTGCTGGAAGCGGTGATTCAGCTTGAAGCAGGGCTGGCGAGGTTGTGCCACCTGCAGGACGAGCGTACCAATCTTGACTACGTCGCCAATGCACATGTTTTCTTCATCAAAGCCGTCGGCTACGAGGTTCTCGCCAAAGCCGCCAGGATTGAAAAGATGGGCGCTGCCCGGGAACTCTTTCTTCCAGGCGTCGTAGTGATGACGTGCGTATTGCAGGACAGCCTTGTGCGGGCCGCCGTGTATGACGGCCTCGCCCTGTTCGTCGCCCTCGACGCGAACATCAGAGACATTGACCGGACCCTCACAGACGGATTTTTCGATGCCCGTCATGATTTGTGTTTCGCCAAGGCGCTTCACGTTCCCGACACGCACTTCTTCCAGCCGTGTTTCCTGAATGGCGGTTTCGATAGCTGCTAAATCCATGTTTTTGCTTTCAGTCCCAGGTTGAAGATGTGAAGTCCGCTTGACTGTTTCAATCTAGCGGCTTTCAACGCTGGTTTGGGCGGTTTTCATGTCGATTTCCAGTCATTGTTTGCGCGGAAATGGCGAACTACGATGGGAGGTATGTCCCCAAGGATTTGCAAAAGTTTAGGCGATGCATTACAACCATGTCCCGTCTGCAGTGGGCTCGAGAACCAATGGCGCGGTCGGCTACGTGTATTTTTGCCGGCATCTATCCCGCACTTCCCCACGCGGCGTAACAAAGCGCTTGGCGACTGGCGTATATTGTTTCGTTCTCAAGGCGCGGAGCACAGCGCTGAGCAGAATAGCTGTGCACATGCTGTGCGCAGGCGCAGTCTCTGGTTGCTGAGGCAGGCATATGGGCGAGCACTGGCAAAAACTCAAACTGGTGGAGTCAGCGTCGACGAACGTCAGCGTTACGCAGGACGAACCTGAGTTCTCATTCGACGAACGGCTTGACGACGGAACGGTCGTCGGATGGCATTCGCATGAGTTTGCTCAGGTGCTGAGTCCCGCGAATGGTGCTGTTGCGCTTTTTGCGCGGAAGTGGCTTTGCATATTGCCTCAGTCCCACGCAGCGTTCATTCCGGCCGGGATGGCTCATACCGTTATCGTGAGCGAGACAGTCTCTCTTCGCACTGTATGCATTTCCCCGGACGGAATATTGATTAAGGCGGAAGCGGTTGGCCGGCCGATTATTCGTCGAGTGGCTGTCGATGCCGCGAATCCTGACGGCGGGGTCGATGCACAGACGCTGTTAGTTCCATTTCTCGAGGCGGAGGAACCCGGTAGGAAGGACAAGGTCCGTATCAATGCTTTCCTTGCGGGTGTGCCAATCCCGGTGGACAGGCGGGCACGCCCCATCGCATTCCGGCTCGCTGCCGCCCTTCAGGACCATCGAACGCTAAAAGAGTGGGGCGACGTCCTCGGGGCGAGCGAGCGAACGCTCTCAAGAATTTTCCAGGAGGAAGTCGGGATGAGTTTCCGAGCATGGCAACTCAGGCTGCAAGTCGCGGGTGCGATAGCAGCCCTGCTGTCCGGAAGCTCTGTGAAGTCCGCGGCGAACGCGGCCGGCTACGCCAGTCCCTCGGCTTTCGTGGCTGCGTTCAAGGCAGCCACGGGGCAGTCGCCCCTGCAGTACGTGAAGGATGTCGGCTGGGATTGACGTGGGGTTTCAGCGCCTCACGGCAGGGAGCGTCGGTCGCGTCATTGGCTGGATGTCGAACTGGCGGCTTCAAAGGTTGGCAGCGCCTGATTGCCTGCCGTATCCGACGAGCCTACTTCTTCGAGTTTGCGAGTCAGGGCGCGGGCGATGGCGTGCAGGGCGATACCACCAAACGTCGCCGTACCGATGCCGCCCAGCGAGAAGCCGAAGAAGTTCAACGTGAAGTCGCCTGTGCCCAGGATGAAAATTGTTGCGCCGACAATAAGGTTGCGGTTCGACGAAAGGTCCACCTTGTTACTCATCCAGATGCGCACGCCGGCGACCGCTATGAGCCCGAATACGACCGTAGAAACACCGCCCATAATGGCGGACGGAATCGTCAGAATTAGCGCGCCGAATTTTGGCGAAAATCCGAGCAGGATGGCGACGAGCGCGGCGACAACGAAAGTCAGCGAAGAATAGATTTTCGTGACCGCCATGACGCCGATGTTTTCTGCGTAAGTGGTCACGCCGGTGCCACCGCTTGCACCCGAGAGCATCGTTGCAAGGCCGTCACCGAGGAAAGCGCGACCAGCATAAGCGTCCAGGTTCCGACCCGTGATTGCGCCAACGGCTTTCACGTGACCGAGGTTTTCCGCCACCAGAATGATTGCGATGGGCGCCATCATGAGCGACGCGTGCGACGAAAAGAAGGGCGATGCGAATTTGGGGAAGCCGAGCCATTTCGCGGTCGCGACAGGACCGAAATCGATTGGCGTGCCAAGGCCCAGAGCGTTCGTGGCAATTGCGTACAGCACGTAGGCAGCAGCGACTCCCAGTAACAGCATGAGTCGCTGGGACAGGCCTTTGGCTCGAACAGCAACCGCCATAATCAGCACGATAGTGACCAACGCAAAGATGCCATCAAACAGGTTGTGACTGACGCCCTTGACGGCCACGCCTGCCAGGTTCAGTCCGAGGACCGACACTACTGCGCCGGTCACGACGGGCGGCATGACGTGCTCTATCCAGCGCGTTCCCGCGGCCATCACAACGAGCCCAATCAGAGCATAGAGCGCCCCGCAGACGATAATTCCACCGAGCGCTATGGGCAGTGCTGGATTCGCTCCGTGACCGCCGTAGCTTGTGACTGCGACTACCGACCCGATGAAGGCGAAGCTCGAGCCCAGATAGCTGGGCACGCGGCCGCCGACAATGACAAAGAAAATCAGGGTGCCGATACCCGACATGAGAATTGTGACGTTCGGGTCAAAGCCCATGATGAGCGGCGCGATGACTGTAGCGCCAAACATCGCCACGACGTGCTGCATGCCCACTGCGACTGTTTGGCCCCACGGCAATCGTTCGTCGGGTGCGACAGGTTGGTCGGGGTGGCGATTGACAGTTACCTCCCAGTGCGGGAAATAGTTTCTCAGCATCACATGCTCCAGAGGGAAACCAGAATTTTTTCCGACCGCGTTTGCATCGTCGGCGTCAATGCTCATGCAGCGCATCTTGGACCCACTGTAGAAAGCCAAATCTCGCTTCACAATGAATGGCTGTATCGACTTCCAGACACAATGTTCCCTGGCACCTTAACGGTCATGCGTATGCGACTTTGGTGTGCGCTCAAGTTTCTCGAGCGCACCAATTGCGAGCATGTCGGCGGCGGCTCGGCATGCGGCCGTTCTGCTCTCCTGCCTGACGCTGCCCCGTCATGAGCGGCCAAACAACGCATCAGAGAAGCTCACCCGTCATCTATAGCGATGACCGGCAGTGCGGAAGCAAGAATCATTGCATTTACGTTCAGCGGTTTGTCATGCTTGCCAGCTTGCGGTGAATAAATCTCGACACCCCTTCGGACGGGCTTCCCAGAGAGAGCGCATCTGCCGCCGCGAGAGGCCTCCGTCAACGCCCATACCTGGTTGGTGTAATTGCAAAGCGTCGGGTCCCGCCATGCGACAGCAATGGTCAGGTTGGGCAACCTCTCGAGCACCCTCACCGAATACGTGCGCGCCTCGAATCGCCCGAGTGAGGGGTCGCAACTCGCCGGTCGTGGGAATTGAGGGGTGCCGCCATGGTACGGAGTATCCCTGCCAGCGCGCGACGGCGAGGTGCACTGGCGAAGCGCTGCAAGCGTGCCGGGCCACGGGTCCCGGTCTGTCGCCTGTGCGAAAGGCGAGTCCTGTTTGATGACTGTGTCGAATGTCCAGCGAGATGTGCCACGGGAGCGCTCCGGTTCCTGTTGCTGTTGCGACTCGGGGTTTGGCATCGGCCTAAGCTCCGCTTTCCAGTGTGAATTTGGATACCGCGGATTGGGTTTCAACCTCAAAAGAAAGCCGCGCCCTATTGAATGCAGATGTCGGAATAGTCAACGGTACGTCGATAGACACTTCTACCGAGCCACGGAACGAACGTATATTCGACGTAGGCGTTGGCGCCAATAAATAACCAGTGGTTGAGAACTTTCGGCACGGCTGATTCCTTCGGAAATAGTCTTTATTTAGAGAACGGCTTTGCACTGGGGGGCGTGCGTGGGCACATTCAGCAGAATCGCAACTCTGGAGATGCGAAGCAGAAAAGGTCAGCAGATGCCTGGCTTGCCGTGCCGCTATCGGATATGCCTCGATGCGATGTCTGAAGCGTAGGCAGTGGGAACTGGGGAATCTATTCTACGAGGGGATATTCCGATGGCCTGATTGGTTCGGCCACTTGTACTGCGGTATAACTCACCCGCGTGTGCGAACTCGCCAGGCGAACTCTTACCAGGGGCAAACGAGTAGTTGGGATTTCACCTCGCATATACAGAGGTATACGCGTTCACGGGCGCTGTTGATGGCGCTGTCGATGCGGAATCTAATGGGCTGTGTCGGTGCCGCGCGGGACGACGCCAAGCGACTCAGCTTTGCGAACAAGGTCGGGCAGCGAACGGGCGTTCAACTTTTTCATCACCTGTCCGCGATGTACCTTCACTGTGATTTCACTGAGGTTCATCTCAGACGCAATCTGCTTGTTCAGCAACCCACCGAGCACGTAGGGCAGCACTTCCTTTTCTCTCGGTGAGAGCGTCTCGTACGATGCGCGCAACTGCATGACGGCGCCTTCTGATTCAAGTCGCACCTTGTCGCGTCCGAGCGCCTGCCCGATTGCATCAAGCATGTCCTGGTCACGAAATGGCTTGGCGAAAAAGTCCATTGCGCCAGCCTTCATCGCTTTGACCGACATTTCAATGTCACCGTGCCCTGTCATGAAGACGACTGGAATGCGCATGCCGCTGTTGACGATTTCCTGCTGGAACGTCAGACCATTCTTACCCCGAAGTCGAACGTCGAGAATGAGGCAGCTGGGCACTGCCGGACGAGAGAATAGCAAGAAGTCCTCGGCCGACGCGAAGGTCTCGACGTGAAGTTCGACCGACCGCAGCAGGGTTGCAAGAGCGCGGCGCACGGCGGCGTCATCGTCCACCACGTAGACAATGGAACCGTCTGGGCTCGCAGCACGAGACATGGTGGGCGAAGGAGTTCCAGCTTGCATCTGGGGACCTCATAGTTCGGACGCGGTTATCCGACGACAACTAATATTACTCGCAGTGCATACGTGCAAACAATGGCCCTGCGAACCGCCGGTACGGGCAACGGCTTCCGGCGTTTTAAATGAATGCTGACGAAGTGAACTCGCTGAGGCGGAAAGTTTGTTCTGGGCGTCTCGCGTGACAACCTAGCGCCTCATGGTGGCCCAAAAGCTCGGGTCACGGCGCATTGTTCAAAGGGACCGAAAAGTCTATTCGCTGGCGCCTGCGACACAGGTTGTCCGATATCAACTACATTCGCGAGTCACATCTCACACCCACCTGCAAGCAATAGTGAAGTCCACGCTTTTCTCTCCGCTGACGCTACGAGACGTCTTGCTGCGAAATCGAATTGTCATCAGCCCCGTCCGGCAGTATTGCGCCCAGGAGGGGCTGGCTACTGACTGGCATCTCGTTCATTACGGCAAACTCGCGCAGGCCGGTGCCGGCATGGTGATGGTGGAAACGACGGCCGTCGAAGCGCGCGGACGCACGACCTACGGGGATTTGGGGTTATGGTCGAATGACCAGGTAGAGCCCCTTGGTCGCATCGCTAGCTTTATCAAGGCGCGTGGAGCTGTGCCTGCCATCGAGATGGGTCATGCGGGACGAAAGGCCGCAGTGACGCGTCCTTGGGAAGGTCACTTACCTCTTACCGAAGCGGACGCCGTCCGGGGCGAACCGCCTCGGGGGACGGCCGCTCCCTCAGCACTTACGGTGGCGCGAGGGTGGCCTGAACCGGTTCCTATAGATGCGGACCACATAGAGACGGTAGCGGCAGCGTGGAAAGGAGCTGCGTGACGCGCGTCTCGTTCGGGCTTCGATGTGTTGGAGATTCACTGTGGACACAAGTAGGTTTGTCGTTGCTGGTTCATCGCCGCTGCCAGCAACCTATGTTTTCTATTTCGAACCGAGTCGCCTACGACGACCAGATGGTCTATGCCGCAGGAAAGGCATCTGAGGGCGCAATCGGACGGGTCTTAGGAAAGTCTGGTTGGTTCGACGTCAACGGCACCGCAGCGTCGAAGTGGTGTCCGGACGAGGAAAAAAGTGTCGTAGAGCTTCTGGCGCGGCTCGCCGCCGCGGGGGTACGAGAGCCCGGCGTGTACATCATCTCCCATTTCGAATAGTTGCTTACGAACTTCGACGTATGTTTATATCGGAGCGCCCTGACGTGTTCGCACGATTCGGCGTTGATGCGGAAGAGTGGCTCAAAGAGCGCGTGGGAACAATCCACACTTTCCAAGTGAAAGAAGCCGAGGCGGTTATTGCGGTGTTGAGTGCGCCGATGGCACGTCAGCAAGGAGCCAGGCGGTGAGACGGACCTACTCCGAATATCCTGAACGTGATGGTGTCTAGAGCCAAGAACCGGATGTATGTCGTTGGGCCACGGACCGCGTGGGAGCGCGTCGGCCACTGCCAAGAACTTAGTCCGAGACAAATCTTTCAAAACCCTTCGCTGACTAATTGGATAAAGACAATGTGCTGCTGAAGCGGTCGCCGCTCTGCTAACAACTTATCACTTTGGGTCGAGGGAAGGCCACGCCTTTGCTCGGGCGAGTTGACCCTCCACCGACCCCTCCGGCGCGAGGTAGTCGTCGCAAACTGCAATAGCTCGCAGCACATCTTGCGTCTCGGCATCCTCGCGAGCGAGTAGCTCATTGCGCCACATCAACACATCTTCGCGACCTCGGTGATTCATTTCCCACACCATGTAATCAAGTAAGTCAACCAGTTCGTGGCTGGGAATATCTGTCAGTTCTGCGTTCATTATCTTCCGCTCCGTTGCGGAGAATATATCCCACGACTGGCCTCACTGCTGTTCGAGACTGAATTGGCGCTTCACACAGTGAGCGGTTGAATAGAGTTTGGCAGTCGGGGTCATGTATGCAAGACCGAGACACGAATGCGGGCCTTTGCGCTGGCGCACAATCAGGGGCCGGTGTGTTCAAATGTCATATCAGCACTACTTGCCTCCAATGACTTTGTGAACGCGCTCCGCGAGCGCCACTGCCTCGCATGGCGACATTGGCAGCGGCTTGAGCGGCGCGACGTGCAAGACCCAGTCGGCTAACCGGCTCACAAGCGATGCATCGTCAGCGTTCAGCCCGAGCACCGACAACGACTGCGCCAACGATTCATACTGCGGAGAACAGCAATAAATCGCATCAAACGCTGCACGTACACGCGTAGACTCGGTCAGCCCGGCATCGCGAGCATCGGCAATCAGATTCTCGTACCGCACGTCAGCTCCAGTTTTGTCTTGAGTTCCGCCAGCACCGAGGGCCCGCTGATACCGAGGAGCGGGTCGGCTCGCGCCAGATTTGCGCGGCGCCGAGCGGGCGAGTGAAGATAGTCATCATCTAGTTCTAACCAAGCATTGGGGCTTGCGGCGCAGAACGTCACGCTATATCTGCATCTCACAGCCCGGGCGGTTCGTCGTCCTCCGTCTGGCTATCGAGATACCTTCTCGCCCTTTCGTCCAAGTCCTGCCGGTAACGCATGACGGACCCATCATCGACGGTATACTCGCCGTTGAGGCCGCGCACCCCTTGAAGGTCTCCGTTTTTTAGCAGGTGTCTAACGTGCGACCGGCTCACAAACAGGAACCTCGCGACTTCGGGGATGGTCATACGTAACCCACCACTACAGGTGGGTCACAGAAGCGCGGTCCGCAGTCACTTTTGTTTGCCATAGATTCTCGCTTTCTGTGAGACAAGTGCGAGTTCTTCCAGCGCATTGCGGCCACGCTGTTTTGCTCTCGAGCGGTAGGCCGCCGCTTCTTTACGTGCGACCGTGCGCGTGTCATCCGGATTTTTGCTGGCGCGCAGTTTGCCGTCGCCGATTAGCTTGACAACATAGGCGGGTGAGACGTTCAACATCACCGCAACTTCGGCGACGGTCATGGTTTGGTTCATGTTCATACCCTTGGTAATTGTGGGCGAGCCGGCGTCGTCAACGGCTTCCGCCGTTCGCGCGGTATCTGGCGAATCGACGCAGAATCGAGTCTACGGTCCGTTAGCCGCTACTGGTGGAGCAACGCTCGCAGCCTTTCGACAAGCCAGTCCGCTTCGACAACGCTTACCCAGCCTTTGACTTCAATCGCACGTTTTATTCGCTTCAGCGTGACATCGAAGGAATGCTGCGGATACTTTGCTGCGTCCTTCCGAGCCTTCGCGACCAGTTGATGCGCGAGGTCTTCACATACCTCCCATCGCTGGTAGCGCTCATCGTCCGTCTGCCCAACGATAAACTCGCCGTCAATGAGGCGCGCGGCTAGTTTTGGCTGCGCTCCGGACAGCGACGCTGGTGTCACGTCTCGAGGAAAGTCGTCAGGTACTCGCGGGCTCATTTGAGGTGGGCGATGACTCGCTTAGCTAGGTCAATCAAATTCGTTTGCCCGAAGACCGGAAAGGTCTGTGATTTAATCGTGTCACCGGGCGCAGCAACAATCCGAATGCGGATATCTTCGCCGTCCGCTACGATTTGAATGCAAGCCTCTGGCGTCAGCGCTGCATCCCCAGCTGTTAGTCGTTCAACAAAAAGGGTGAATTGTCGGACGTCCGTATAAGGGCCGGGCGGCCATTGATAACCGTGGACGTAAAGCGCCTCCGACGCGCGCTCCCACAACGGACGGCGCGGGTCGATTTCCGCCATCGCTGTGTACAGCGGCGAGACGTCACTTGGCTCGGTCTCGTGCATTCCCTGATACAGCTTCACAACAGTGCGCGACCACTCTGCGGCCCATGCTGATGCTGCTTGTCGTAGCGCCTGGAAATCACTGGCGTCTCCGAGCATGTCGAGCGGGCACCGGTCGCCAAGGCTTCCTTTCCGGGACGTCAGGAAGTCAAATCGGCTAAGCGGCGGCGCAGGCACTATGAGCTGGCAGATTGCCTGTAGCCGCCGACGATTGTGTGAGGGGTCCGCTAGGACGGCGGGAATGTACGGGGCTCCGTCAACCTCAATTGCAAACAGGCTGCCATCTTCCAGCAGCTGGGTAAGCCGCTCGTCTGCCGCCCCGATTACCTCTTTGAAGTCTGCGGGCGTGAGTAGCTCTCCACTTGTGACCATTTCTCGACGGGATTTGAGTGCTTGCTGCGAAAGGTGCTCCCGCAAGATGTCGCCGCCAACATCTTCGCCGGCCTCAAGATAAGCATTGCGCACGATTTGTTCGATGCGAGCTATTATGTGGTCCGCTAACTTCGGGAAGGCATCGCGGTCCGTCGACGGCAGCCGGAAATCGTTCGCCGCGATTTTGCGGACAAGGCGCGCAGCGACAAACTGCGGAAGGCCGTATTCCGAGTCTATGCGGCCCATTGCTAGTTTCCAACCGCTGCCTGCCATATCTCCCCCAAAGTCGGTTAACAAGCCGCGGTGCGCTCCGCCACAATCGACGCGAGATGCACTTAGGCGATGCGCAACAACACGGCCACTCTTTTGCGCTTCACCTGCTCAAGGTTTGTACGGAGTTCTGAGAGTGGCGCGCCCGCGTAGTAAAGTTCGTAGGGACGGCCATTGCTTAACCCAGTTTCGATGGTCCACTCTAACCCGCAGACCTCAAGTACTTGATGGGTTGCGCATTGCTCTCCTTATAATCATCCAACAGCACCACCGTGGCGTGGAGCGCTGCTTTGCTCAACAATTCCAAGAGTTCTCGAACAATCATCACAATTTCTCCTTCGTTGGCCGCGCTCTTTCGCGCTCATACGTGACAACTTGTTTCCCTACCTGAATCCTTCGGCTGATACGGCGGCGCCCCGTGGTCACGACGCCCGTCATCGGTACTTGAGTGGTTAGTCCTTCGTTGTATTCCCTCGCTCGCAGACCCAAACCAATGTTGATTCCAAGCCTGCGAAAAGCCTCCGCAGCAATCTGTTCAAACGTTCCAGCAGGCGCCGGTCGCTGCGTGAACTTGTTTCGCCGCGTCTTCGCATAAAGCCCGTGGCCCACTCGTACCAACCTCTGGGCCTCTACCAGCTTTGCAAGCACCCTCGTAAGTTGGGCAGCGCTTCCAAGATGCGCGAGGTCAGACCGCAGGATGACAATGCTTCTCCGACGACGGATGGACCGCAGGACGCGGTCGGCCATATGCATCTTTCTAGAGCTGCCGGCGTTCATACCTCAATGACCAGCTCCGCGTCAAACGCCGGGTTTTCCCATTCCAGCTCGTTCGATGACTTCGCAGTTTTCCTATTGAGTGCATATCCGCGCGGGTTGACGACGACGCGGCACTTTCCGACCATGTAATCAAAAGAATCGTGCACGTGCCCGTGAACCCACACGTCGGCCTGTTTAATGAGGGGCGTTAGGTCGGAGACAAAGGCAGCGTTTAACGGTTGATTGCCATACCTCGGATGCACTGACTTCGGATGTGGACCATGATGGCTGATGACGACCGTGGTCCCCTCGAAGGGCAAGGCAAGTCGCGCTTGGAGCCACGACCTGGACTTCATATGCTCAGTAAGTGCCAGCTCGGGAGTGAACGGGGCGCCTTTGCCGACCCTGATTGAGGTATGGTCCAGCAAGCCTTCTGCGGCAGCTCTCATGGCCATATCGGCATCGCCACCAAGAGCGTAGTCTGTCCATAGGCAGGTTCCGAGGATTCGGACTGCTCCCGCCTCAGCGGCCGCACGCTCGAGGAAGTGGACGTTGGTACCCTTCGAAACGCGCGTCAACTCCTTCACCACCCCGTAATAGTGAGCGTCGTAGGCCTCATGATTGCCGTGAACGTAAAATACTGGCACAGGCCAGTTCGAGAATGTCCGGATGGCGTGCGTGTGCGAGTGGATGTCTCCGGCAAGTATCAGTGCGTGAGTGTCGGGAGCCGGCTCAATGATTCGGTAGCCCGGAAACCGAAACAGCATCTCAAGGTGCAGGTCCGAAGCAATCTGGAAGCGCATCAGGTTCTCCTGTTCGAGCGCTCTGCAGTTTGAGGAAAGAGGAGGCTCGGCTGGGGCAACCCTACGAAACGGCGAAGTAAGTGCAATGAAGCGCGAAGAGCGCGCTCGAAAAAGGGCGGAAAACGGCTACCATAGTGCGATAGCGGAAGCTCTTGCGCTTGTATCGGTCGAAGCCCAGCCGAGAGAAGGTTTGCGAACAACGCTGATGTCATTTGGTCACCCGTGTGGACTTGGGCCCAATAAAATGCAACTTGCCAGAGCCGCAGCGGGTGTCGGAGTAGTAGCCGGAGGTGCGGCTGTTTTTCTGCATTGGTAATGGGACTGCCCACACGGATGGAAGCGCGACCGCTGATGCGGCGATGTCGACCTCAAGCGGATAGTGCCGAAGCGCATTCATTGCGGCAGTGCGCACCAAGTCCCACATCAGGGGCTGTGCGGACGCCTCAAGGGTCTCGAGAAGCCGTCGCGTGTCGGTAATGGCCTTCGTTCTTTCACAAGGCTGAGTCATAGTCGGTGCCTCCGAAATAGCGGAGCGGGCAAGTGTCGCTCTTTAGCTATGGGAAACGCCGCGTCTCGACACCGTAAGTATTCTTCGACGTCTCTTACATGGACCAAGTATTCGGTCGTGACATCGGATATCTCGCGAACGTCGCTCCGGCGACACCAACTGATGAGTAGATACTGCGCGTCTATGGTCCAGCCCGGCAGCCCGACCAATTGGTAGGTTCGTCCAGTTGATGTGTGAGCGCGTAGGGTGTCCAGGTCGAAGTCGACAACCGGTGAGCTAACGCGCGCGTCGCGCGTGTCAGTCCTGACGCCGAGAAGGTGTCGCTGACCAAGCTCAGGCTCCGTTTCAATGACGGACCATTCCTGCAAGCAAATCTCCGGCTCGAGCTCGACCGGTAGTGTCGCCCAAATAGGCATGTCACTGCCTCCGTATGAGGCGCGATGGCAGCACGTTAGCGTTGCTTGAACGCCGCGCGTCATCGGTCGGGGGTAGGCACGCTCGCTGTTGTTCGACTTTTGAGTCATGCTGCCACAACGAGATTAAAATCTCACTACGAGCATAGGTGCAGAAAACGGATTGTCAAGAATTTATGCGTCAGACCATTGAACCGTCAGCGGTCGCCGCGACATCAGCAAGGTCAATGTAGCGCTCGAGAGAGGGCGACCGGACCACAAAGGCCACCTGCAAGAACAGTGAAAGAGCTATCGTTCCCGACATGATGTGGCCTTCGAGTACCTTCGCGGGGATAGCCGTTCCAAGCCGCTCAAGGCGTGCAGCAAGTTCTGCCATGTCAGTCAACTGAGCTTCCTGTAATTCCGCGAGCACCACAGCACTTGCCCTTGATGGCCAATCGCAGTTCACAGATAGGCCTTGCCGCCACAATGCCGGGGGCGTTGCTGACATCAGCGACAACGCGTGGAGGAACGAATCGAGTCGAAGCGTGCCGCGCGTGACGCGCAGTACAAGACCGCGCTCAGTCTCTTCGACGCCATCTGCGATGAAGGAGCGAGTGAGCGACGCATACGTCACGTCTTTGCGTGCCATCGCGACACGCACAACGCGGCAGGCGAGTCGTGCCCAAGGGCTATCCGCTTCACTCACAAAATTTTCCTTTGCGTTTTGAAAAAGACCAGCTACTTTAGAGGTGAGATATTCATCTCTATAAAAGCCGGCCGGCAGAATTCGAACGATGCAACACGCATCCGGCCGCTTGACGCGTACCCATCAGTTTAAGTCATTCGGGTAACGTCTCCTCGCCCTTGTTGGGGGTGCACCATGGCAACTCAGCGCGTGGTCTATTTGGCCGTGGAAGGTCTGCTTTTTCCGCTGGTCGCCAATCTCAAAAGTCCGAAATCAGTTGGCGTTTCCACTGACAGCCATATGCGCCGCTTGGGGACCATGTTCGAGGCCTTTGTAAACGTCGGCGTCGTACTTAATTCTTGCTGGGTCGCCAAGCACGGCTATCGCACCGTACTCGACAGCCTACCGCGCGAGCTGAGAAGCAAGGTCGTTGGGGCTACGATTCCGGGCAACAAATTGCTTGGCCCGAGCGCGGCTACCCTCAATCTGTCCCGGCGCTGCCTATTGGACCAAGACTATTTTAGGCGGCAACCGAACGAAGCGATTGTGCTCGACACTGACGTGCGGGTCGTCCCGATTCCGCTGCGGCACAGAGCTTTCATTGTCGAGGGTGGACTTTGGCGCGCGCGTGAAAGCGCTTGGGCGAGACTCGAGGAAGCGTTTAAAACGCTGACCTGAAACTAGCTTACTAATAGGTAGGATTCGGTGAAAAAAGCTATTGACGCGTACTTAGCCACCGGGGATAATCCGATGTCATGACGCATTAGACACAAAAAAGTTTTTACTATTATACCCTGCCCATTTTAGATTCTCAAGCGAAATTTGAGAGGGGTAGCGCCCTTCTTTCTAAAATGGCCCTTTGGACTCCCCTGAAAACCTTATCTGATATGGCTTTGACCAGTATTTACGCGGCATTTTAGATAGTGGAGGTGAGTGAACCGTTCAGCAGTCATCGTGCGACCGTTTCTGAGCAGCGCCGCTGGAGAGACGTACGCAAACGGTTTGACCGACTTGGAGAGCAGACGTCTAAAGTACTTCGTGTTGAGCCGGCTGAACAACGCAGTCTTCGCCACCGAAGCTCGGTGACAAGGAGTTTTTATAAATGATGCTCGAAGACTGATGAAAGGCTGAACAAGGGCTTGACCGATGTACCCCTGAAAATGAGAACGGCCCGTACGGTTGCACCCGTACAGGCCGTATGGCGTACCCCTTTCAAGGCACTCCACGCTTTCGCGCGCGTAGGGTCTCATGACGGGGGCGAAAAGTCAAGCGCTGTCATTAAGCGTTTGATACCACTTGGAGAATGAGACCCATGAACCCTAGCAACCCCGTCGCTTCGCGGTTCGACGCACAGTTGGGTGCCTTGCAGCGCAACGCGATGCAAGGCACCCGACCGATAGAACCCCCTTTCAAATCCCTTCGACACGGCAGTGTCTGGACAGCACGATGGGTCGCGCCAATATGGCCGTCCAAGAGCTTCATCGATTCCTTCGTCTCCCACCATTGGCTGTCGACCTCCGGCAGCAATTCGCCTCCCTAATATCCGTTGACCTCCGACGTCAGCCTAGAGCGCTCGTGCAACGCAGATTTCCATGCGGCGAGCGATAGGAATGGGGCAGAGCATCTATACGTTCGCGTATCCGACAGCAATTCGCGAAAGCAAAGGTCTCACACCCCAGTCGTGCCTCGACCGCGCTTCTCAGTTGCGGAGCAGATGTCACGAGAGTGCCTGAAACAGTTAGCTTAAGGCAGACACAGAATCCGAGAATCTTAAATCGAGACACGCCCTGAAGGGATGCGAGTCAGAGAGAAACCGCGATGTCGAGTCGGCGTCTGATTCGAAGGCAAAAGAATCTTAAGTTCGCGACTCACCTCAGGGTTCGTTATGAAAATCCAAGCTCACGAGAAGGAAGGGATGACCATGTCTGAGACGAGCTTTTCCGAAATTGAAGAGCTAGCGGACGACAGTCGGCAAGCATTGGTAACTTCGGTTCAAGGCGAGCTATACGAGCGCTCGCCATACGAGCTTGCCAACGCGAGCCCTCTAGCAACCAGAGCGCGCTATTTCAACGTTTCAACCGGGCTGCCGGAATTGATTGAGGTTCCGTCGCCGCAATGGGTGATGGAGCGACTGCAAAATCGTTGTGCGCCCAAAGACCCGACTCTCTGGTCCGCCGAGAAACACAAGAAGATTGCGGCTCTCGCAGCATTCGCTGATGGATTCTCGGTGCTCGATGAGCACTATCAGTTCGCAATCACGATAACTGCAGCAGTCGCAGAGCAGGCAAAGCTAAAGCGTTCGAATCCGAGATATGAGCGCTTGCTGTACGCGCTACCCCATGTCATGAACAAGGCTCAAGCTTTGCCAGCTAGACGGGATTACAACCTGCTTGACGGACGTAGCTTCGTGTTGCGAGCGGTCAAGGATGTCGGCCGAGGCGCCTTCCTTAGAAGGCTGTGCACGATGTATGGCCCCCCCTTCGCCGTGGAGCCGAACCTGCCCGACGCGCCTCCAACTCTCTGGTACTTCCCCACGTTGACGGTCAAACTTGAAGAGTGCCGTTCAGTCGACGACGTCATCAAATCAATAAGGCAGACCGTAATAGCTGAAATCAAGGACCCGACCGAAGCAGACAAGGGGATGCTCCGAGCCTTGCAGCGGAGCCACGCGCAGAACGCTGCAGTCGCCGCGTGCATCTTGCTGAATGTCGGACTGTTCATCTTAGACGGTGCCGATATCGAGCACCTCGGTGACGATTTTGAAAGCATCCTTTCGTTTGCGGTCAAGCTCAAGTCGTACGGCATACCTGTACTTCTGTCCTGCACGGAAGCCTTTCATCGAAGGGCATCGTTGAGTCAATCGCGGGTTGTCAAAGCGCTCGGCGGCAGCGTCATGACGTTTCGCCCACTTGACCCGCCGGAAGACTTGCAAGAGGACCTGCTGCCGCCAGGAGCAAGCCCGGAGGCCGACAGCGAAAACAGTGACGCGGCAAGCCGGGAAGCTATATTAGGCGAGTGGGTATCGTTTTGCCTGTTCTTTTGGTTGCAGGGTCTGTTTGGACAGAAACGTCCGATGCCGAAGGACTTGCCGAAATGGACGTACGCCATGTGCCTTGGGCGCATTTCGTGGCTTGCGACTGGATTCAAGGCACTTCACGAGCAACTCATCTGGTACCCACATGTAGAGGTCGATGAGCAGCTCGTGACCGAAATCTTCGAAGAGCAACTCGCTCATTGTGAAGACGTTCGCTACGTCCTTCGCATGTCTCAGACCGAACAGACGGTCAGTGAACAAAGCTTCATCCGGTTCATGGACCACTTCCCCGCGAACGCTGCAGAACAGTTCAGACTCGTTCAAACCTTGACTGTGGCTCCGAAAACCCATGCGCGCCGCTGAACTACCTTTTTTCCTTCTCCCCGCTTTCCCTGATGGCGAGCTGGTCAACCCGTATCTTCGGCGTGTGAGCAACATGCACGAGAACCAGTCGTTTGCTCAGCTGTGCCGCAGGTTGTTAGCTCGGAAGACAGGACTGGACGGAATGCCGAGCTGTCTCGCCGAGTTCTATTCGTCGATAGGTTATCTGTATTGCAGCGTCGAGACGCTTCTTGGCCGTCACACACACCTCGACTACTATTGCCGCGGACTCCCTCAGAATCGTCTCTATGAACAGCGCAAGCGAATTTTAGGCAAGCTTCCAGGGCCGGTGAGGTTGTGCCGGCTGCCCGTCTTGTTCACGCCGTCGGAAGGCGAGTACCTCGTCTGTGCCGATTGCTGTCGAGCGGCAGCAACCCAGTATCCTTTCGAATATGTACACAGGAACCACGTCGCACCGTTCGTGACTGTATGCAGCGTTCACGGTCGTCCGTTGGAATCACCTCGCGAGCAGGGTTTGCTATTTGACCAGCTCTGCCGAACGTCTCCAACGCGCAATCAACTACTGTGCTCAATCGAGTTCGCCAGACGCACGGCTGATTGCATCGACGACGGTCTTTTTGGGATGAGCTACCAGAAAGACGACGTGAGGAGAGCATTGACCGAAGCGGGTTGGATTGCCGATAGTGGGCGAGTCTACCTTGCTCAACTGATACATGACTTCCAGCTGTTTTTCCTTTCGTCGTTTTCGGACGACCGACTAACGCTGCTTATAAATTCGCCTGAGGCCGTCGAAGGCGCGCTCCGAGCACTGATGCGACCGGACCGTGCGGTTCACCCCGCATGGTGCATTCTCTTCGCGTGGTTTGCGCAAGAGTGTTCGCATTGGCAATGTACCTCGACAACTCGAGCGAAGCCGCACGTTGCGCTGCCTGACGACCAAGTCATTCGTGAGTTGTTGGCTAAGCATGGTTCGCTGAATCGAGCGGCTCGCGAAGTCGGCATCGACCCTCATCGATTGTCTCTTCGTTGCAGGATTGTAGGCATCCCATTTGTACCGCGCCTTCGAGTCATCGATGAGCACCAGCTTCATGCCCTGACGAGTCTGCTCAGGGATGGGCGCCGCCCCGACGAGATTGCTCGAACTATGCGGGTCTCGATTGTAACTGTGTACAGGGTCTTGGCCGCGTCACCCAACCTTCAAAGCCCGACGCGGCGAGCCGTTGACAAACGTGTCGCCGCGGCCAAGCGGCATTGGCTGTCACTATGCCGCCGCGCCCCCACTGCAGGCGTGACCAATCTGCGAGCCAAAGCGCCCGCCGCATATGCACAGCTGAGAAGAAACGCGCCGTCGTGGTTGTCAACCCATAGTCCGAGGGCGCCACAGAACTCAAGACGTTCTGGCGCGACTCGTTGCGTAGCCCTCGTAAGGACACTGAGCTTGGCAGCGAACTTGGCTGCCGCTGATTGTAATCAAGACAATCGCCCACCTTTACGGCGCTCTCGATGTCGCCTTCGGCAAAAGCTAGGCATTTCCGAGTATGCGCTCCAATCGAGTGAGGGTGCGGCAATGAGCGCGTCGTTGCTCGAATCACGCGGGCGGGCGATTGCAAACAAAGTGGATTGGGCAGCGAGGAGATTGGGAGCGGGACTCGCGTCGCCGGCTTGGCGACTCGGCAAGGTAGCGAGCCTACGGTCGGCGACTGTCCAGAGAGAACTTAAGAGGAGGCAAGCGGATGGGGCGTGAAAGCTTAGAGGGTCGACTTTATCTTAGTGCGAAGATTCAGGAAGAGGAGGATACAACCGGCTTCCTAAGCAGAATACTTGACTATCGGGCCGCGGATGGGCGTGACCGTCTCATCGAAATTTTCGGAAGTACTTCAGGAAGGTTAGCATGGTCATTTCCGTCACGTTTGGAAACAGCGACAAAACTACTCCCAAGCGCTTTGCCGGAAATCGATGACTTAATCACAGGCCATACGCGCTATCCGCTCTTCGCGCCCTTCCTCGCAAAAGCGAAGCGAAAGCGCTTCTACATGCATCATCGTAAGGCGGGAGATTCGGCGATAGCTAGCTCCTTTGGAATATACGACAGAGCACGCTTCAGTGTGTGCCTCAAGTGCGTACAGGAGGACATCGAAAAGTACCAGGGCCGCTTCACTTGCTGGCGACGCGCCCACCTCGTACCGGGAGCCACCTACTGCGCAGTTCATCAAGAGCTGTTGTATGCCCTCTGTGAAGCCTGTGAGCTTGGCCATCGACGCAACAACAAGTCATTTCATCCAGGCAAGAAATGTGTTTGCGGGAAATCACTTCAGCGCGTCTTTGCACCAAAGCGGCAAAAAACCGAAGACGCGTTGTTGGCAATTGACACGATGGCTGTAGAACTGCTGCAAGGAAAGTGTCCGGTGACGATAGAGCCCGGACTAATTCCTCAACACAGTCGAGGCTATCTACTACGCCAGGGGCAACCCAATCGCGTGCATTTAAGAGAAGAGGCGGCCGCTTGGCTTGACCACGCAGTAGGTGAAGAGGGGATGAAGTTGCTCAACGTGCGCACCAACACGATAGCGCGACTGCTCGGAGCGTTGGATAACGGCCAATTTTTGATAAACCCTCGCCAAAACATCGCTTTCGTATACACCATCTTTGGAGGCTGGGACGGACTGAAAGTAGAAGTCGACCTTCGCCGTGCCGATGTTGAAGCTTATGAGGCGTCGTGTCGGCACGTTCCGGCGCGCATTAGGCCGAGAAAGGACGCCAACGCAGATTACATCCGGAGATTCAACGATTTTGGACAAAAAGAGTTTAAAGCCTATCGTTCGGCTGCCCGCCAGTTTATTCAACAGGCGCTGAAACTTAATCCGTCACTCACAAGGGAACAGCTTGCCAGACTTCCCAACGGTCGATTGCGTTATGAATTCGCGAGAAATATGGATGCAGCTTGGCTCGCAAAGGCAATACCTACCCGAACGCCTGAAACGCGCCGAAAGCAAACAACAGCGGCAAGGGTCGCATTCTCGCTGGCGAGGTCATCGGGAGAGGATACCGAAGTCGCAGACAGGATTTACGCTGTGCGCAACCACCTGATTGCGGTCAAGCCACTTAAACGCATCACACGCGCCTGCTTGCTTAATAACTCAAGAAACGAATCAACGCCGGGGTGGGCGGAGAAAACATTGTCTGTCCGGGATGCGCTCAAAGCGTGTGTTGACTCAGAGGAGACGTATTTTCAACGACGTATTGAATACATCTGCGAGAAGGTCGCAGAGGTGTCCAACCGTCACGCGTACGGCATCAAGTCGACTTATGAAGGCTTAAGCGTACACAAACTCACTTCCCGCTTCAGAGAGGCAATGAGATGGTTAAGAAAGAACTCCGCGTAATCGGCGACTGTAGCCACCTTCCGTTCTCCCGCGCCGAAGGAGCGCGATTACGTGGGCAAGCAGTGGCCGAGGGCTCTCGGTCGATACTCAGCCCGCAATGGTCGTTGCCGGTCGACAAGGTGGAGCTGCCAAGGGAGATTGGTCCCTTGGATTACGACCCAGACGACCCAGCATCGCTGCGGCTCCGCCTGCTCGGTGGGCGCCCCGTTCTTGAATGGCCCATCGTCCTCCCTGAGACCGACCCACGCGGAGTTTTGAGTGCGGGCGAATTCGAGTGCTGGAAGAAGGCAAGTGACAGTCGAATCGGTGTCGCGGGATATCACCACAGCTTCAAGGGCATGGGAAAGGTTGCCTGTCATTCGTGGCTTGAAGCGCGTCTGCTGACTTACTTCGAAATGAACCCGTACGTTGTCGAAATCCGGACGCAATATCCCCAGTGGGACCGAGCAGAATTCCTTGAGTATTGTAGGTCCCGCTGTCGTTATCCGGACAACAGGCTTCGAACAATCGACTTCATGCTCACGCTGCGCCTACCCGGCATTCCATATCGCATCTATCACGGCGTTTCTGCGAAGCCAGATGCAAAGCTTTCGGACCCAAAGGTAATCTCACGGCACAAAAAGGAGGCAGCGGGCCAGTGGGAGTGGGGTGGAACCCACGAGCATATGACCGAGTTGACCGTCCCCGAACAGGAAACAACGAACTATGAACGCCTGCTTACATACATGGGCCAACGAAACGCCGAAGACATTCGGCGTCTTTCCAAGCCAGCATCCGTCTTAGCTAGAGCGCTCAAGAGGTCAAAAGCTAAAGGTTCTATGGACCGAGTTGTCGGGATGGTCGGAAAGCGTCATGGCTGGACGCCGAAAGAAGCATATATGGTGATGGCAGTTGCGTCCTTCTTGGGGCATCTGCATTGGGACCATCGGTATGAGCTGCTTCCCCTCGAGCCTACGTACTTGAAGAAGTGAAATCCTAATCTAACTCAACCTATAAAGGAGCAAACTATGATTACTAGGGAGTACTATGGGTATAAAGCTATCAACTTCACTAAGTACGAGACCTTCGTACACATCTCGCCAAACGGCAAGCAGGCGCTTTACCGGTATCTCGGCGACAGTGCGCATTTCATTTACGCGGTCGGACTAGGTGAGGCGCCGAACGGTGAGCCTGTCATAAAGGAGAAGGATGACGTTCTCGATAATAGAGTCACCTTTAAAAGGGCGAAGGCTGAAAGCTGGTTTCGTGCAGGATTGCTGAGACCTATCGAAGAGCGCGCGATTCCGGATGAAATGGAGGATGACGGTGCCATCGAATACTGCATCCGCCGCAAGCAAGAGGCGGGCATGACGGGTGTAAGGGACATGACGTCGCGGCGACGCATGATTGAGTACATTGAGGCGACGTTTGGAGATGACCCATTTCGAGATAAAACTACCTATTCTGAGATGGTCAAGTGCGTATGCGCACTGTTTGAAGTCGACCCTAAGACCGTAAGAAAGTACTACGAGCGACATCTCTTTTATGGTGGCCACAGAAATGCCACCGCAGAACAACATTGGCGCAAGGGTGGCAAGGGCAAAGGAAGGCGTGGGTTGAAGGTCAACGGGGAATACGTTACCCATGGCCGGAAGACGTCCTCCGAGAGGATTGACCCTGATTCTCATCTTGGCCGAAAGCAACTCCGTCCGAAGATGCTGACGCGTTGGGTCAACTTCATTCGCGAGCATGCGTCCAGCGCTGCTCTTACGGTCGTCGAGTTGCTGGAACGCTTCAAGCTCAAGCTCGTCGGTTATAACCGCAACGGGGCGGGAGAGAAGCAGTATTTCCCCATGGACCCTCGCCACCAACCGTCCGAGTCTTCTATGCTGGAGGAGGGGCGCAAGGCGTTGATTGAAGCAAAAATTGAGTTGTCCAGGCGCGCAAACGAGGGGCGGAAAGCCGGGAGCACGGCCCAGCTCGCAGATGGTGACCTCAACGTATTTGACATAGACGGCACCGTAGCGACGAACTTTCTTCGTTTCGGTAGCGACATCATTCAAATTGACGGCTGTTCCAAGGCTACTTTCCTCGTCGCGTTGGATAGGGGAAGCAAGTGCTGCGTCGGCTATTACGTGACCTCAGGCAACGAGAATACCGATGCGTATCTCGCAACTGTTTTCAGTGCCTACACTGACAAAGAGCGTGATTTGCTGCGATGGGGGGTGCCAAGTCTGGAGGGGATGGTCTACGGATGTGCAAGGAAAATTTTTGTTGACCGCTACGCTGGAATTTCGGAGAAATTTCAACATGCGATTGTGAGCCGCATGAAGGAAAGGCTGTTGATGGCTGCGCCTGGAGACCCGGAAGCCAAGGGCGATGTCGAGAACTTTATTGGCTATCTGCAGAAGGAACTAGGCAACCTTCCCGGTTCGAGTTATCAAGAGCCAGTGAAAGGTACGCGTGACGAGAAGGATGAGGCTCGCGCGAGAAATCGCTTGAAGCTGAAGGATGCACCAAAAGGTGCGGTCATAACCTTCCGTCAGTTTATGCAGGCTTTCCTGACTGCAATCAGCAAATACAACCTTACGCATGACGTGTCACAACTGCGCACGAAAGAGATGGCCGCGGCAAAGGTGGCGCCTGTCCCGAAAGAAGTCTTTCTATATAACCAGAGCTTGCAGCGAGGTGATGCGTCATGGGACTGGCCCGAAGAAAAAATCTTCCGGCAATTGTCCGTGCCGTTTGAGAGGTCGGCTCCTGACGGCTATATTAGGCTGGCAACGCGAACCTACACGTCGCCCCTGCTTCAGCAATATGCGAAAGAGTATCAAAAGCGTAACGGCGGAAAGACGCTGAAAGTGAATGGATACGAGTTATTCACCTCGCCGCTTCATCTTTTGTGGGACAACGGGGGAAGATTAGAGCTTCTCGACGCGACCGAAGGTGCGTTGAAGGTTTACGGAGACGGGTACAGGTTTCTTCACGACTTCATGACCATGCTGTCGAATGCAGATTTAGCGAAGAAGCGTGACAAGGAGCGCTTTCATGCACCTGTCGACAAGTTTCCTGCGAAGCCGGTATCCAAGGCCAAGCAAAAGATGATGGAGAAGGTCGACGGATGGACTAAGCAGGTGACCAAGGCTGAGGCGAAGGAAGCGGCGACCGCTTTCGGGCAGCACGACGACACCTGCGACCTTGTTGACCGTTTGAGGGGTGTGAGCACTGCCAGCGAACCAGCTCACGAAAGACGTGCTCCCAATACGAATCTTCGGTCTCAACGCCCCCGACGGCAGGTCGCCGTCGACTGGTGATTCGTCGGGCACCCTCGGCCTGAACGCGAGATTCGGTCCACCCAAAAGGCTAAAAAACTAGACGACAGCAGGGGTCATATTTGTTGCAGGCCCTTGCCTGGCTTGGCGAGGGACACTTTCATTCGATTTTCGCCCCAATTTGAGGAATTCCGCGTTTTACGGGGGTAAAGTAGGGTCCATAAAAGTGTCCCTCAAAACTCGCTAAGGCACATCCAGCAAGGCTTGACGTAATTTGATGGGGAGGTTGAGGGACGCTTTCATTCTTTGCCGGCACGTTTTTGCCCGCAAAGAATGAAAGCGTCCCTCACCCCTTTGCTAGAAGCGTTCATCGAGGGGGGCGATTTTCCCCGCAACCCCGGCGCGGCAAGGCTGGGGACACTTTCATTCGGCGTGGCGGGTAGTCCTGCGGCCAATCCCCTGCGAGCATTTCAACTGCATCCCGAACGCGTTCTATCGCGTTTAACGCATTGTCTCGCATGAGGCCGTTGGCGGCACTGACATACCTGTAGCAGCGCGTGCCACGATGACCGAGGCAGCTACCATCGCAACGCCCACCCATAGTGCAGCCGGTAGACGCTGAGGCATGTTGAGCGCAAGAAATACGGTAGATAGAACAGGCGTCGCGTAGCTCACTGCTGTCGTTACGCTCGTATTCGCCTTCTTCATTCCAAAATCCCAAAGATAAAACGCTATCCCCATCGGTCCTAGTCCCATATAGACGAGGACCATCCAGTCTTGGGCTGTCAATGTGGGCGTTTTGCCTGATGCGAAATGCATCACAAGGCATGCTAGCCCAGCGGGAAGAGAGAACGCCCCGACCGAGAGACTCGAGATGTTGCGATAGCGCTTCCCGAGGACCGAGTATGCGGCCCATGCGAAAGCGGACAGCAGCGCGAGAAGATAGGCAGCAACCTCATATGTTAGATGCTGTTCGCCAAAAGCGGTGGCGCCGGCTACTGATGTCGGTTGCTCTACCGACCAGCACGCTGCGGCGGCCCCTCCGAAACCGAGAGCGACGCTAAGCAACATAGTTTTGCGTTGAGGCCCTCCGGTTGCCAAGCCACCGGACAGGCACACGATAATCACAGGCCATAAGTAATGCACCAGGCTAACGCCGATTGGGTCGCCGAGCTGAAGCGCAAAGAAGTAAATGACGTGGTAGACGAACAGCAGACCGCTACCTAATAGGACGAGCCTAATCGGCAGCTTCCAGTATTTTGCCCACGGGAGCCCCAGCAGGCCTCCGAGCGTCAGCGCCACTCCGTTGACAAACAGGGTTGGTACCCCGTGGAGCAGGTTTACGCTCGTGGCGAGAGTGCTCCACATTAAAACCGTAAATGCGACGCCGAGTACGGCCATCGATGCCCCCGCAAATGCTTGAATGTTCCGGCACTGACCTTTGACTGTCTTCCTGCGCACGATAGGATTGCGACGCCGATAGTTCATACTTTCGCGACGAACAAAACTGGGGCTGATTTTGCTGGAGAGCTGGCCGGCTGGATGCAGGACCCTCAAACAGGACAGCGCTAAACGCTTCTACGAACTAGGGGAAACCCCTGAAGACGGCGGTTTGCGGTCATGGTCAGCAGAACCTGCTGTGGCAACTCGATGTCACGGTAAAAGCTGCTGTCTTGCCGCCCGAGAAAAGTTCTGAGTGCCGCGCATGCTCAATACACTGTGTTCTTGATCTAGACCATCTCAGAGGAGCAACCGTGAAACTGACCGACTTCAATACCCTGTCCTTTGACTGCTACGGTACCTTGATTGACTGGGAAACAGGCATCTTCCAAGGACTCAAGCCGTTGCTCGAACGCGCGAAGACGCCGTTGACCCGTGACCAGGTTCTCGAGGCACATGCCCGCCACGAATCGTCGCAACAAAAGTACACGCCGGCGAAGCGTTATCAGGAACTGCTGCCCATCGTCTACAAGCGTCTGGCGGAAGAATGGGGTCTGTCGTTCACCCACGAAGAGTGCGTAGCCTACGGCCGCTCGGTGCAGAACTGGCCGGGATTCGAAGACAGCGCCGAAGCACTGCAATATCTGAAGAAGCATTTCAAGCTCGTCATCCTGTCGAACATCGACAACGAAAGCTTCACCTATAGCAACGCAAAACTGAAGGTTGAGTTCGACGCTATCATCACCGCGGAAGATGTCGGCTCTTACAAACCGTCGCCGCGTAACTTCGAATACATGCTCGAGAAGCTTGGCGACCGTGGCATCAAGAAGGAAAACATCCTTCACACTGCTGAAAGTCTGTTCCATGACCACAAGCCCGCAAACGAACACGGGTTGGCATCGTGCTGGATTTACCGTCGTCACTCGCAACCTGGCTTCGGCGCGACGATGGACCCCGGCTCGCAACCGAACATTGACTTCCGCTTCAACAGCATGATGGACCTCGCCAAGGCCCATCAAGAAGCGCTGGCCGAAAAGTAAGACCATGTCGCCCGTCGGTAGTGGCCCCTTCGTCAATACCGAAGCGGAGCGGCAGTGCGGGCGGGACCGTTGGTCTCGACGGAATTTGAGTATCAAGTGACTGGAACATAGGGGGCGCTGTGGCTTTGACGGATTTCAAGGCATTCACATTCGATTGCTACGGAACTCTCATTGACTGGGAGTCTGGCATAGCATCGGGTTTGTCGGAGCTGGCTTCTCGAGCGACAGTACCGCTCGCACGGGATGAAATCCTTGAGGCGCACGCCCGCCATGAAGCGCATCAGCAGAAAGTTACGCCGTCTATGAGGTACGACCGCCTGCTTCAAGTCGTCTTCAAACGGCTTGCGGAGGAGTGGAGCGCCCCTTACAAGTGGGACGAAGCAGTGGCGTACGGTGCATCAATTGGCGACTGGCCTGCTTTCCCGGATTCGGCGAGCACGCTGCAATATCTGAAAAAATATTTCAAACTGATTGTCGTGTCGAATGTGGACAATCGCAGCTTTCGAGCGACCAACGAAAAACTCGCTGTTGACTTCGACGCAATCGTGACCGCGGAGGACGTTGGCTCGTATAAGCCGTCGCGGAACAACTTCGAGTATCTGTTTGCGACGCTCTCAGCGATGGGCATCGCGAAGGACGATACACTGCATGTTGCCGATAGCGTCTACCACGACCACGAACCAGCAAGTGAAATGAATCTTCGCTCGTGCTGGATTCAACGACGCTACGAACAACGCGGGTCAGGTGCGAACATGAAATATTCTGTTGAGCCAACGGTTAATTACAAGTTTACGAGCATGGCGCAGCTGGTAAAGGCGCACCACGAAGACCTGACTCGCGGCTAGTAAAGCCGCTTTCGATTGACATTCCAGCCAATTCGAAGACGCACGATATGCGACAAAAGCTTGACCGGACCGACATTAAAATCCTTGCTGAACTCCAGAAGAACGGCAACATGACGAACGCGAATCTCGCCAGTTCCGTCGGTTTGTCCGCAAGTCCTTGCCTGCAGCGCGTGAAGCGGCTTGAAGCAGCCGGCATCATTTCCGGCTATGGAGCCCATCTCAATCTGACAAAGCTGACCAGCACGGTGACGGTCTTCACCGAAATCATGCTCCACGACCACCGTCGCGAGGACTTCACGCGCTTTGAAGCGAATCTGCGCGACTTTGAAGAAATTACGGAGTGTCATCTGGTCAGCGGTGGATACGATTACCTGCTGAAATCGATTGTCAAAAACATAGGACATTACCAAGAGGTCGTCGAAAAGCTCGTCGACCGGAACATCGGAATCGAGAAATATTTCAGCTACATCGTCATCCGTTCTCCCTTCGTCAAGCAATCGGTACCGCTCGACAAGCTGTTATCTGAAGACGACTAATGGAGCAAAGGGACGATGACGACGGTAAAGTATGTCTGCGCTGCAACCAGTAGAGCTCTCCTCGGCGAGCTTGAGCAAGGTACGGCTTGGTTCGACATGAAACAGGTTGCGCATCTGTTCGGCACGAGGCTCGACAAGGCAATGAAACTGCTTTGGCAGGTCGGTGCCACCGGGGAGATAGACGTCGAGCGCGATGTAAGGTGGTCCGGCTGCAGGCAGTGCCTTCTGAGCCACAGGGCCGTAATGTCTGTCGGATATCATGTGAACTACGGTCGCGCAACCGCTTTTTGGAAGTGGTGTATATCCGCCCTAGTCGCTTCGCAACGCTGAACCACGATTACGTCGCACGTCCTCCAAATCGTCAATTTGTTTATTCCCTAACTACTGCCGATGTCGTCTGCAGCGCTCGCGTAAATCCACCTCGCATGTACTTAACCTTCGAAGCGAAAGGCGTTGTTTCCTAGCTTTCGTCGATTGGTTTCAAAAATACTTGAGTGAATACTGGCCCTCGTCGACGCGGAGGTCGTTTGTAGTTTTCCCCTCAGAAGGCCTCAGTTGCCTGCGAGTGGCGACAATATCTCCCGCGTCAGCATCCGTAATTTTAACCGGTCAGAGGGGACAAATGAAAAGAGACGCATTGGGAATTGCTATATTATTCTGTACTGCGAATTGTATGGCACAAAGTTCGACCACGTTGTACGGTGTCGTGGATGACAGCTTTTCATTCACGAACAATCAGGCAGGCGCGCAAAACTACCAGATGGTGAACGGGGGGCGAGGCAGTAGCAAATGGGGTTTTCGTACTGTCGAAGACCTCGGCGGCGGATTAAGCGCGGTGGCAGTTCTTGAGAATGGGTTCGACATCAACACGGGCAAATTTGGAAATGGTGGCCGCTTGTTCGGTCGCCAATCTTATGTTGCGCTGAATGGCCCGTTCGGTAGCCTCCGATTAGGACGCCAATATGACCTCGTCGCCGACTCCCTTATGCCGCTTGCCTCGTCGCTGCAATTCGGCGGTGTTCTCACGACCCGGGCAGGCGACGTAGACAACGTCTGGGGTGACTACTCGGTCAGCAACACAGTTAAATACTACACGCCAGTTTTCGGCGGGTTCAAATTCGGCGCTCTTTTGAGCCTCGGGGGAGTGGCTGGGAACTTCTCGCAGGGCCGAGGAGAAGGTTTAAGCGTGACCTATACTGGCGGTCCATTCACGGCAGCAGCAGCACTGCTTCGACTGAACAACCCGGCCACCTCCCTCTACGACGCGACGGCGAAACCAGTCGCCGGCGGGACGTTCACCAACCCGATTACGAACCCCACGTTCAGCGGCTACGTCTCCGCCCACACGCTTCAGATTGCAGGTGGCGGTGCGAACTACGCGGTCGGCAACGCAGTCTTTGGCGTGCTTTACACCAACACGCGTTTCGAAGGTGTGGTTCCGACGAGTTCGACGCCCTTTTCCGGTACGGCTACATTCAACAGCATCGAGGCAAACGCCACGTACAGAATTACCCCTGCTCTGATGGTAGGGGCCGCCTACAACTATACGAAGGCGGAAGCGGCGAAGTACAGCCAGGTGAACCTTGGAGCGGAGTACGACCTATCTAAGCGAACCGTCCTGTACACAATCGCTGCATGGGAACATGCCATTGGAACGGATTCGACCGGCAAACCCGCAGTTGCTGCGCTGGCATTTGTGACGCCATCGAGCACTGACAATCAGGTTGTTGTACGGGTCGGCATCCGCCACTCGTTCTAAGCTGCCAAGTAAAGAGGCCATCATCCGTTCAGGACGATGGCCTCTCTGCATTGACATTACGACTTAGTCGAGACCGCCCTGGCAGATGTATTTGATGGAAAGGTAGTCCTCGAGGCCATACTTCGACCCCTCTCGGCCGTAGCCAGATTCCTTCACGCCACCGAAGGGGGCGGCTTCGCTTGCTACTGCACCTTCGTTCAATCCAACCACGCCGGCTTGGAGAGCGCGTGAGACACGTTCGGCGCGTCGCATGTTCTGCGTGTAGAAATACGCTGCAAGGCCGAACGGCGTGTCGTTGGCCAGACGAATGGCCTCTTCTTCAGACTCGAAGCGATACAACGGAGCTACAGGGCCGAAGGTCTCTTCGCACGTGACGAGCATGTCGTTAGTCGCATGCGCGAGCACAGTCGGAGCATAGTAATTCGGACCCATTTCCGTCAGGCGCTTGCCGCCGGTCAGGACCTTTGCCCCCTTCGACACTGCATCATTGACATGCCGGTCAATCTTGTCGATGGCCTTCGCGTTAATCATCGGCCCGATTTGCGCTTGCGGGTCGGTAGCGGGAGCAACTTTCAATGCGCCCACTCGTGCAGCAAGCAATTCCGCGAACTTGTCGAACACGCCAGCCTGCACGTAAACGCGGTTTGGACAAACACATGTCTGGCCGCCATTGCGGAATTTCGCGGCCATGAGACCGACCACCGCGGCGTCCAGGTCGGCATCGTCGAAGACAATGAATGGAGCGTTGCCGCCCAACTCGAGCGAGAGCTTCTTTAATGTACCGGCCGACTCGCGGGCCAAATACTTGCCAACGGCCGTGGAGCCGGTGAAAGTAATTTTGCGGACCCGGTCGTCAGCAAGCCAATCGCCGACGGCTTCGATACCTTGGTCACGGGATGCACTTAGCATATTAAGCACGCCGGGGGGAACGCCCGCCTCCTGGGCAAGCGCCGCGAGCGCAAGCGCCGTCAGCGGCGTGTCTTCCGCCGGTTTGCCGACCACCGTGCATCCAGCGGCCAGTGCCGGAGCTATTTTTCGCGCAATCATCGCGAGCGGGAAGTTCCATGGGGTGATTGCTGCAACGATGCCCACCGGCTCTTTGATGGCACGCATCTGCTTGCCCCGCTGCTGCTGTGGAATCAGGTCGCCGTAGATGCGAGTCCCCTCATCGGCGAACCATGCGACGTATGACGCGCCATAGGCGACTTCGCCTTTGGCCTCAGCCAAAGGTTTCCCTTGCTCCATCGACATGATTGCTGCGAGGTCATCGGTGTTCGCGACAATCAGCGCGTGCCAGCGCTTGAGGATTTCGGCACGCTCTCGAGGCAAGCGTTCACGCCATGCATCTGCCGCTTTCGATGCCGCGTCAGTCGCGGCACGCGCGTCCGCTGTGGTACTGTTCGCGACTTCGGCGATGATGCCGCCGGTGGCAGGGTTGACGACCGAATAGTGCCCGCCGTTCACTGCATCGGTCCATTCGCCCCCAATCAGATTCTGCCGACGCAGCAGCTCTTCACGTTTCAGTTTCAGTTCCATGCTCAATACCTTCGAAAAGATGCGTTACTTTTTGCCCGTGCAACCTGACCTTGACGGGCTTACCCTTTAATCGCGCGGCGCACATCGGCGCATTCCAGAACGTCATCGAGCGTTTTTCGAACACGCTCCACCATCATGCCGACCTCATCGCTCGTGTAGCAGAGCGCCGGAGCAAATCCGAGGACGTTGTCGCCAAATGCGCGGAAAATTATTTTGTTGCGAGCGGCCGCATCGAAGATTCTGTCTGCGAGATGCAGTGCTGGGTCGAAGCGAGCACGCGTAGATTTATCTGCCACCAGTTCCACTGCGCCCAAAAGACCTACATGTCGCGAGTCGCCCACGAGCGGATGGTCAAGCAAGCTGTCGAGGCCCTGTGCAAATTTTGGAGCTTGGGCTTGGCCGTTCGCGAGGAGACCGCCCTCTGTATAAAGGCGCAGCACTTCGAGGCCGACAGCTGCGCTTACCGGGTGTGCGGAATATGTTTGGCCATGGCCAACCGCTTCTCCAGCCTTGCTGCCATCAGCGATGCCTTGATAGACAGCGTCAGACATCAACACTGCGCCCATTGGGGCGTAGCCCGCAGTCAATCCTTTCGCGATGGTCATAAGGTCCGGCTCTACGGCCTCGGCTTCGCACGCGAACATTGGGCCTGTTCGACCGAAGGCAGTAATCACCTCGTCCGCGACGAACAAAATATCCAGACGTCGGCACGCATCACGCATCGCCTTCAGCCATCCTTTCGGCGGCACGATGACGCCGCCCGAACCTTGAACAGGCTCGCAGAAGAATGCAGCAACGTTGTTGGCACCAAGCGTGGCGACCTTGTCCTCAAGTGCTTTCACCGAATTCGCAATGATGGCCTGCGCATCGTTGGGCGTCTCGCTCCGATAGGGGTACGGCGACGCTATATGATGCTGCGTCGGAAGCGGCACATCGAAATTGTGATGAAAGCTCGCGATAGCAGTCAGGCCAGAGCCAACAGATGACGAGCCGTGATAGCCACGTTCCAGAGCGATGAAGTGCTTCTTGCTCGGCCGGCCAATGGCGTTGTAGTAATGCGTGATGAAACGCAGTGCGGAATCGACAGCGTCCGAACCGCCCAACGAGAAGTAGACGTGCTGTAGGTTTTTCGGCGAGAGTTCAACAAGCCGTTCGGCGAGTTCAATTGCTGGCTGGGAGCCAAAGTGGAAGTAGCCGGTTGCATAAGGTAGTTTCGCCATCTGCTCTGCGGCGACCTTTACGATGCTTTCGTGACCGTAGCCGGTATTCACGCACCATAGTCCCGCGAACGCGTCCAACAACTCGTTGCCTTGTGCGTCGTAAAGCCAAGCGCCTTTGCCGCGCTCCAGTACTGTTACCCCGCGCGTCTCATGTGCACGGTAATTGGCCACAGGGTGGATGAGATGCTTACGGTCGGAATCAATAAGCGATGCTAGAGACATTTCATAATCCTCGATAGGGTTTTGCCTATCCTTAGAGTATCTGGAGCATGCGGCATATGGTTTTGCACGGCATGCTCCGATGATGGCTTATTCGACCGAGTTGGAACTCAGCGCGGCATTTTCTGCTGTGACATTAAGCCGTCGGGACCAGGTCGTCGGAGAACAGCGGTGCGGTCAGCGCGGTCAACAGTCGAATTTGCTCGGTGATGGCGCTTTCGGGAACGACTTCCGCGCACATGAACGCAAATGCACCGACGGTGCGCTTGCAGACAACAACGGGGATATTGACGAGCGTTGTCGTACCGAGCGATTTCAGCAGCTTGTGGTCCGGGAAGTAGTGCTCGAGGTCGGCGTCGCTGTTCGCGACAAGGACTTCTCCACGTTCAAGTACTTTTCGAGCCCAGTCCGAACCTGACAGCTGCTTCCAGCCCCCAACCGGGTATGAGCTCGGCACCGTTGAGTAAATGCGCCGGACGGCACCGAGCTCCTTCGGGGCCTCAGGCTTCGGGCGGGAGACAAGCGCAGTCGCTTGCACAAATGGGAGTTTCGACTTGATGACTTCGAGCCATGCCTGAATCGCATCATCTCGGGAGGTGCCCTGACGAATCGCGGTTTGACCTTGGACAAGCGTTGCCGCCGAGTCACTGACATTCGCACTCGTTGCAGCATTGCTAGTCCGAGAAAGGAACAATGCGGAAGCGCCGACAGCGGCAAGACTGGCGAAATCTCTACGATTCATACTGTTTCCTCCTGTTTGGACGATTTGGCCCGGCGAGACGCCGGATTTCTTTTTGCTCTGCTATCGAGCCACTGCGCGAGGTGAATCGCAGAGCGTCCCGTGGTGTTCCGAATCTGTGAGCGACAACTGAACCCGTCGCTCACCAGCACTGCGTTCTCATCGAGCGGCTGAATCTTCGGAACGAGCTCGGACTCAGCGACTGAGCGCGCAACCCCCGTAGTTTTCGTGTGATAGCCGAAGGCTCCGGCCATACCGCAACAGCCTGTTTGCAGCACCGCTCCCGATTGAGCTGCCTTGCCTACCAGTCGTGACTCTGCTTGAACTCCCCCGCAGGCTTTTTGATGACAGTGCCCGTGGACGTAGACGCTTTCATCCAGCTTCGGCACGTCGAAGCCTTCGGCTTCAAGGTATTCGGCTAGCGTCTTGACTGACGCGGCGAGTGCCGCCGCCTTGTCGTCAGTCGGGAACAGTGCGCGGAGTTCGTCCCGGAAGACGGAGAGGCAACTCGGTTCGAGCACAACCACGGGTAGCTCCAGCGCGATGACGTCCTTCAACTGCGCCATGATGTTCACAAGGTTGCGCTTGGCGTGGTCAAGCATCCCAGCGTCGTAGTAAGGACGTCCGCAGCAAATCTGCTTGCTCATGAGACGTACATCGGCGCCGAAAGACTGCAGGACACGGACGGAGGCTTCGAGAACGTCAGGTGAGAACCCGTTGTTGAAGGTATCGGTCCAGAGCAGGATGGTTTTTGATTGAGCAGAGTTAGCATCCAGCTTGCTTGCGCTCAACAGGCCCCTGCAGGTTTCACCGTTACGAAACGCTGTTGCGGCAACGGCTGGAAACTTCACGTGCGAGGCCAGTCCGAACTTCTCGGCAACCCCTCGGAACGGCCTCATTTTCATCGCGGTGTTGACCAATCCGCTGACTCGAGTGGCGATTGGCAGCCATGTCCCAATGTGGCCAATCATTGTGTCCATCAGCGGGCGTTTCGCCTTCTGATAGTGCTCGTACAAGAACTGACTTTTGTATTTGGCCAGGTCAACGTGGGTTGGGCAGTCGCTGCGGCAGCCCTTGCACGCCAGACAGTTGTCGAGCGAGTCCTTGACTTCCTTGTTGTCCCAACCGTCAGTGATGACTTCGCCCTTGAGCATTTCGAAGAGCAGGCGACTGCGTCCGCGCGTCGAATACTTCTCTTCGCGCGTCGCGCGATAGCTCGGGCACATGGTTCCACCCTCCAAAGACCGGCACTTGCCCATGCCGATGCATCGTTCAGTGGCACGCGCAAACGTATCAGGATTCTGCAGGTTGCCGAACGAGAAATGGCTGGGCACATCTACTCGCCGGTACGTCGGTCCAAGGCGGAGATTCTCATCGACAGGCATCGCTTCGATGAGCTTGCCGGGATTCATGCGGTTCTTCGGGTCCCAGATGGTCTTGAACTCGCGAAACGCGTTCATGAGTTCGGGCGAGTACATCAACGAGAGCAGTTCGCCTTTGGCCTGTCCATCGCCGTGCTCACCCGAAAGCGAGCCTTCATACTTGACGACGAGCTTTGCGGCTTCCTCAAGGAAGTTGCGCCATGTGTGAATGCCTTGGCTGTTGCGAAGGTCGAAGTTGATGCGCGAGTGAATGCAGCCATCTCCGAAGTGACCGTACACGTTGGTCGTGTAGCCATAGCGCTCGACCAGCGCAGAGAACTCACGCAAATATGCGCCCAGCAGGCGAGGTTCGACGGCCGCGTCCTCCCAGCCGACAACGGGGTCCGGCTTCGACGGGTCTTCGCCGATGGACGTTGCCGAAGCTCCAGTTTCGCGAATTGACCAGAGGCGCTTCATCATTGCCGCATCCGACACCACTCGTACCTTTGGATGACCGGGCAACGAGTCAGCCAGGTCTGCGGCCGCTTGGGCGCGCTTCAGCGAGGAATCGAGATTGTCGGTTCCGAACTCAACGATGAGCCACGCATTGCCATCCGGCAATTCAGCGATGTCATCTAGTGCCAGTCCGCGCTCGCGCAAACCCCCGACGATGCCTGTGTCGAGCCCTTCCATTGCGATTGGCTCCAGCGGGAGCAGTTGCGGGACGCAGTCAGCCGCGTCGAAGATGGTCGGAAAGCCAAAAACAGTAACGACTCGAGCCGTCGGGTTACGTACCAGCGTCGTCGTCGCTCGCAAGACGGAAACACACGTGCCCTCCGAGCCGACGAGCGCGCGTGCAATGTTGAAGCCATTTTCTGGCAATAGTTGGTCGAGGCTATAGCCCGAGACGCGGCGTTTGAGCTTGGGGAAGCCTGCGCTAATCTCGTCGGCGTAGCGGTCCGCCAAATCCTTGAGCGCTTGAACGATTTCGGCGCGGCGGCCGCCCGCAGCCAGATGCGCTTGAAACGCTTCTTCGTCGGTCGGTCCGACCCAGAATCGTTCCCCGTCGTAGGTCAGAACCTCCATCGACTCGATGTTGTCAGCCGTTTTGCCGGCCATTACCGAATGAGCGCCGCAAGAGTTGTTTCCGACCATGCCTCCAATCGTGCATCGACTATGGGTGGCGGGGTCGGGACCGAATGTCAGCCCTTCAAGCGCGGCAGCGCTTTTTAACTGGTCGCAAATGACACCGGGTTGGACCACTGCATTGCGAGCATCGGCATCGAGCTTCTCGATGCGAGTCAAATGGCGAGACGTGTCGATAATCACGGCGACGTTTATTGATTGCCCGCACATCGACGTGCCTGCCCCTCGAGTGAGTACGGGGACATTCGCATCATGGCACGCCCGCATCACAGAGACGACATCCTCGATGGTGCGTGGCAGAACCACGCCAATTGGAACCTGTCGGTAATTCGACGCCTCAGAGGCGTACGCGGCTCGGGAACCGGAGTCGAACCGTATCTCTGCGTCCGTCGTCCGAGCGAGCCGACGCTGCAAGGAGAGAAGCGTGTTGAGGTCGAGGCTTTGAGAAGACGAGTTCGATTTCATTTGGTCGCGAATTACGGAAAAGGCGACGGGATAGTCTTGAGGTACGCGTAGAGCGTCCGTCAAGGGACCCCGAGTCATTCCAAATTAAAACGCGACACAAAGCTGACGTCTTCCTACTTAAAGTAGGAGCAGGCGAGTTAATCTTCGCGAAGTCGGTACAGCGCCATGGCAACCTGAACCTGAAAACGGACCTTAGGGTCTTCGAGCGTGACGCCGAGAATGTCTTCAATTCGCTGAAGTCGATAACGCATCGTACTTATGTGGATGCTAAGCGAGCGCGCAGCATTGACGAGTTGGAATCCTTCGTCCGCAAGCACGCACAGTGTCTCCAGAAATGCTTCGCTGCGCGGTCGCGTTACAAGGGGCGTGACGAGTCGCTCGATAAGCATGTCGCGCGCGTTCGCGTCGCCGAGAAGTGCTCGGGGAAAAAGAATCTCGTCGAATCGATGTAGTCTTCCTGGGCGAAGCGTTGGAAGCAAAGCATCGACGTCTTTTGAGGCTGTTGCCATGCCGTCAATGCCCGAGTGAACCCGGCTGACGGCCATTGCTGCGCGTTGGTCGGTAACCGCTTCCCATAATGCGTCGGGGGACGCTTCAGCAGGAAGAATGAGCTTTATCTGGTTCAACCATATCGCGAGCAACTCGGGCTGTCCGGTCCCGCGAAGTTGATGCTTCAGCGAATCTACCCATCGTTCTCGACGATTGAGCCCCTCCGTTGTTAGCGGGATTGGCTCGTCGAGGAGCACGAGGCAGATTCGGTATTGATTTGTTTGACTCCAGCCACAAACCCGTGCGCGCTCAAGCGCACTCGGGGTTGAGGAGAACTCCCCATCGAGAAGACCCGCGACGAGCGCATAGCCCAGTCGGTCCTCCTGCTGCGCGAGCTGTTGTTGATGCATGAGATGAAGGGCTGCAATAACGCTCGCGTGCTCCATGGCTCGCGCATCGAGCTCGTCGACTTCTGAACCTTCCAAATCAAGCCAGATGACGGCAACGAGCGACTCGTGTAGCCGGACCGGCAGCCGGAGCCGATAGACGAAAAGTCCAGCGATATTGAACTTCACCCGAGTCGGCCTTGAAGCGTTGCTCGAGTCTAGGGGAGACTCCGACAAGGACGCGACGAACTGCATCTCAAGAGAGTTGGCGTCAGGCTCAGCAGCCGAGGTGCCGAGAAGCTCACCCGTGACATTCGTGAACGTAACCTCGCGCTCCACCAGCTTGCGCAGTGTATTCGCGATGTCACTCAGACTGTTTGCTGTCACCGCTGCATTTGTCAGAGCACGATGCATCTGCTCAGACCGCTCAATGATTTCGGCCTGGAGATAAATTATTTTGGCCAGAATCTCGTGCGTCACTTGGCTAAACTGCACTTCCCACGGAAGTTCGAGAAGGGGGAAGCCAACGCTACGGGCCTCCTCGACAGCTTCAACGGGAAAGTGGTCGCGAAAGTGAGGGACGGCTAGTACAACGCCGGCGAGTCCGGCGTCGCTAAGCTCACGTACGAGCCGTCGCGAAGCTTGCCCATCGCTTGGCCAGTTATAGCCTGTGGTAAGCAGCAGCTCGCCTGGCTTAACCCAGTTGACGATGTCGGGATGGTCCACCATGTGAACCCAGGTGATGTCGCGCTGGAGATTGTCTTCCCCTGCCACAACCTCGGCTGCACTTAGAACGGTTTCACGAATTGCAGTGTCAAGCTTCATAGCGGCGAATAGGCTCGTCGCGGCATCAGCGTGACACCGCGCCATCTGTTAAATATCTTTGGGTTGTCGGTAGCCGAAAATAACGCCTAGCAGACTGAATGCGGCTGCGAAGATGACGTAGATTGCCGGTGCCATCGGGGTTTTGGTCACGCTAATGAGCCAAGTCAGAATGAGCGACGCAAATCCGCCGAACGTCATAACGGCGAGATTGTAGGCGACCGACAGACCCGTCGAGAGTACCTTGCTCGGGAATATCTCGGACAGCGCAGCGAGGATGGGGCCGGTGTAGATTGCGATGAGCACTCCGAATACAGCTTGGAAAATGCACAGCGTAACCAAGGACGGCGACTTCACAATCATCCCGAACATAGGCCACGCGAGAACCAGCATGGCTGCCGATGCGCCAACGAGAAGCCATTTGCGCCCAACCTTGTCGGAGTACCAACCGGTCAGTGGTGAACAGAGAGTAATGACGCCACCGCCAACCATTGCGGCTATGAATGACGCAGACTGCGGCAGTTTCAGGACCTTTACCGAGAAGGTCGGCATATAGAAAAGAATCACATAAATACACACTGTCCAGAGCACGACCATCGCAAAGCTCGCGAAGGCTTGCCATGGGTAATCACGAAGCACGTCAGCAAGCGGCGTCTTCGACTTGTCGGTAGCGTTCAGAAAGACCGGCGTTTCTTCAAGATTTCGACGAATGAAGAAACCGATGGGGCCGATGAGCAGACCGGACAGGAAAGGGATTCGCCAGCCCCAGCTTTCCATATCGGCTGTCGACAAGCCGAGTGTGATACCAGTGCCAAAGCAGGCGCCAAGCAACACAGCGAAACCAATACTCGTTTGAATCCAGCTTGAGTAATAAGCCTTCTTGCCCTTCGGTGCATGCTCAGTCAGAAATGCTGTCGCAGTCCCCATCTCGCCACCGGCTGAAAATCCCTGCAGCAAGCGGGCGATGAGAATGAGGCAAGGTGCAGCGACGCCGATTTGCGAATACGTGGGCGCCAGCCCGATGATTGCAGTGCCCGCGCACATCAGAAGGATGGTCAAGGATAGTGCTGCTTTGCGCCCAGCCCTGTCGGAATAGATGCCGATGAGAATTCCGCCGAACGGACGCACAAGGAAGCCGACCCCGAACGTCGCAACCGAGAGCATCAAGGACGTCAGTTCGTTTCCAGTGGGGAAAAAGAGTTTCGCAATGGTGATGGCAAAGAAGCCGTAGACCATGAAATCAAACCACTCGAATCCGTTGCCGAGGACTGTGGCCACGATGGCGCGCCGTCGAGCGGTTCTTTCTTCTTTAAAGTTTGCCGCAAAATTTACCGTATTCATCTCCGCTCCCGATACTCAAAGGCTGCTATGGGCGACGCAGCCCCAAGTTCAGGACCCGTCGTAAGCCATTGAACTCAGCCAGAAATCGCATAACTACCCATTTTCAGTAGGAGCGGAAGATTCCAGATTAGTACATTAAGTAGGCAATGCGTCAAAAAAGATGAAAAAAGAACGTCGTATTCCTACTTTCAGTAGATGTTCGCTGGTTTAGTGGCTACCTACCATGAGTTTCAATTTCAGGAGGTGATTCGTGAACAAGGAACTCGACAAGAACCAGAGCGCCGCTGCGCTTCGGCAGACCTACGTTGCCCGTGGAGTAGCGACAGCACATCCCATCGTCGCGACCCGCGCTGCAGGCGCGTATCTGTGGGATGACAGCGGCCGCAAGTACCTAGACTTTGTCGGTGGGATTGGTGTTCTGAATGTTGGCCACAATCATCCCGCTGTCGTCGCGGCCGTTCAGCAACAGCTTGAATCGTTCTCGCATGTCTGTTTTCAGGTGGTCGGATACGAGCCCTACGTTCGACTGGCAGCCCGCTTGTCCGAACTAATTGCTCCCGGCGAAGGTTATAAGTCGGTCTTTCTGACCACCGGCGCCGAAGCGGTCGAGAACGCAATCAAGATTGCCCGTGGCTACACCAACCGCCCCGGTGTGATTGCCTTCCGCGGCGGTTTTCATGGCCGCACGCTGTTGGGCATGTCGCTTACGGGCATGAGCGCTCCCTACAAGCAAAACTTCGGACCGTTCGCTCCCGATGTCTACCATGCGCCGTATCCGAACGCATACCATGGCATCAGCGCTGACGACGCGCTGAAAGCATTGCAGACCATCTTCAGCACGCAGATTCAGGCCGACCGCGTGGCCGCAATCATTCTCGAACCGGTTCAAGGCGATGGTGGCTTCCTCGCGGCGCCGGCCGAATTCATGCAAGCACTGCGCGAGCTGACGAAGAAGCACGGAATCGTTCTGATTTGCGACGAAATCCAGACCGGTTTTGGTCGCACCGGCAAGATGTTTGGCTTCCAGCACTCGGGCATCCAGCCTGACCTCGTGACAGTGGCGAAGAGCTTGGCTGGTGGTCTGCCTATCTCGGGCGTGGTCGGTCGGCCCGAAATCGTCGACGCACCGCAGCCGGGCGGCTTGGGCGGCACTTACGGTGGCAACCCGCTCGGCTGCGCTGCGGCCAACGCTGTACTCGACATCTTCGAACAAGAGAATCTGCTCGAGCGTAGCGTCAAAATCGGCGAGCAACTGCGTGCCGGCTTGGAGGCACTCAAGGCGGACCACCGCGAAATGGGTGAAATCAGGCAGACCGGCGCGATGGTCGCGGTCGAGTTCGTTTCCGATGCTCAAGCGAAAACACCCGACAGCGCGCTCGTTCAACGTATTCTAGACGCCGCACGCGGAGAAGGCCTCCTTATCATCAAGTGCGGCGTTGAACGCAACGTCGTTCGCTTCCTGTCGCCTTTGACTGTCTCAGACCAAGACGTGGCGGATGCGCTCGGAATGTTTAGCCGCGCGCTCATTGCTGCCAAGGTAGCAGCTTAAGTAATGTCATAGAGGCCAACTGACGCGTTTGACTTCATTGCGCCTGTTTGTGTAGCAGACGCGAAGTAGAGGGCGCGTCATATCGACGTTAAAAGTCAATTGAACGGGACTGTAGTTGGTCGTGCATCCGAAATCGACTCACGTGCTATCGCTTCAAGCCTCGACGAAGATGCCTAGGCTGCAGGGACGCCGCAGAGCAAGTCATCTATGTAGCTCGTTATCAATCTGGGCTGCGAAGACTGATTCCTAGGGCGACGAGTTGGTGCGCGTTATCAGTTCGTACCAGAAACCTATTCGATTTTCTCGGCCTGACGCGTAGGGCGGTTGACGTTCTCAATGCGTCGACCATTGGAACATCAACTTTGCTCGTAGGCGATTGGACATCGGATTCAACTAGCCTATGAACTTCCGACTTCCGCATGCCTCGCGTTTGATTCGCTGCAATCCTCAGCGACTGTGAGCGTTGCGAATGGTCGCCCACAAGCCGACAGAGCGCACGTTAACTGCAATTTTTTTGAACTGCCACAACATGAGCGAAACTACACCTTACGATGCATTTTCCATGGTCGACATGCGTGCAGGGCGAATTGCGCGAGTCGAACTGAACACCGAGGCTCGAAAGCCGGCTTACAAAATCTGGATTGATTTCGGTGAAATCGGCGAGTTAGCAACAAGCGCCCAGTACACGGCGCTGTATCAGGCAGAGGAATTGGTGGGCCAGACGGTCATCTGCGCAGTCAATCTTGGAAGTCGCCGTATCGGCGGATTCAAGTCTGAAGTGCTGATGCTTGGTGTGGAGAACGCAGACGGTGCGGTTGTTTATTTGAAGCCGGAACGGGAAGTAGCGCCCGGCACAAAGGTGTTTTAGTAAACGGCACTGCCTGCAAAGGCACCTAATCAATGGAGACGGCATGAGCGCGTCCGCAGCAGAAATTGAAGTTGGCGAAGAGATGGTGGCTGGTTTCGCCAAGAAGGGACTAGGCCAAGTGCAGGCAGCAACGACGCGAGACCGTGGTATTGGCCCTTTCAAGCGGCTCGTGCTGCGCGGCGCGATGGTTATCGATGGTTCAGGCGCGCCCCCTTGGGGGCCGGCGGACATTGTCGTTGAGAACGGACGAATTACTCAGGTCGCTGCCGTCGGCGTACCTGGTCTGCCCATCAATTCCGCGCGTCGTCCGGAAGCCGGCGACCACGAGATTGATTGCACCGGGAAATTCGTTACGCCTGGTTTTATCGACTGCCACGCGCATATCGGTACGCCGTTCCATGCTGAGAACGGTGAGATGCTGCCGGCCGACTACATCTACAAGCTTTGGCTTGCTCATGGTGTCACGAGCGTGCGTGAAGCTGGGACGATGAATGGTCTTGCCTGGACCCAGCAGCAAGCCGCCGCCGCGGACGAAGGGAGTATTGCCGCGCCGACGTTGTATCCATACGTGTACTTCCCGGCAGTCAACGATTATCTTAAGACCATCTACACGCCGGAGCAAGGTCGTGAATGGCTGCGCATGGTGCACGCGAAAGGTGCTCGGGGTGTTAAGTTTTTCGGAGCGCCGCCGGCAGTCATGCAAGCGGCCCTCGATGAGAGTAAGAAGCTTGGGTTGCGGACGTGCTGTCATCACGCGCAGCTCTCTGTTGGTCGCATGAACTCGCTACGTACTGCACGTTGGGGTCTCACAAGTACCGAGCACGCATACGGTATCCCCGAGGCGCTATTCGATGGTCGCACGCTCCAGACTGTTGCAGACGACTACAACTACAACGACGAGTACATGCGCTTCGCGACTGCCGGGCAAACGTTTTTGCAAGCTGCGCGACCAGGAAGCGCAAAGTGGAATGAGGTCATCGAAGCGTTTTTGGAAGCTGGCCATACATTCGTCCCGACGATGAACGTGTACGACAGTAACCGTGACCTGATGCGCGCGCGTCGCGCCGACTGGCACGACGAGTACACGGATAGTACGACTTGGAAGTATTTCCAGCCGCAGCGAGGCGGACACGGTGCGTATTTTTACCGATGGTCAGTGAAGAATGAGGTCGAGTGGAAGGAAAGCTTCAGCATACTCATGACGTTCCTCAACGAGTATAAGAATCGCGGCGGACGCGTTTGCGCCGGAAGTGACTCTGGCTTCATGTACCAGGTCTACGGTTTCGGCTTCGTTCGTGAGCTCGAACTTTTACAGGAAGCTGGTTTTTCGCCGTTAGAAGTGATACGTGCGGCGACGTCGCATGCCTCGGAGCTTCTCGGTATTGAAGACGAAGCCGGCACGCTGGAAGTTGGCAAGCGCGCGGACATCCTGATTCATGACCAAAATCCGCTCATCGACTTCAAACTGTTGTACGGCACTGGGGCGGTCAGACTAAACGAAGAGACGAACGGTCCTGAATTCAAGCGGTGTCTGCAAAAGACGATTCGCAGCGGAATGGTCTACGAGGTCGATGAGTTGCTATCTGACGTCCGTGAAATGGTTGCCGGCACTTGGCCGGAAGCGTTAAAGAATTCGCGCACCAAGTGAGGTCGTCATGCAATCTGGACCACAATTCATTATCGTTTCAGGGGCGCTTGGCAGCGGAAAGACCTCGCTTTTAGAGGCTCTGCTTACTTGCGAAGACAGCTCTGAGACGGCAGTCATCGTTAATGAAGCGGGCGAGATAAATATCGACGGTGCAGTGCTATCCGAATCGGCGCGTGGCATGTCCATGTCCACGCTCAGCAACGGCTGTGTCTGTTGCTCGATGACAAGCGACCTCGTAACGACCGTTCAAGACCTCGTTCAAATTCGTAAGGCCGAACGAAAGGAACCCTTCGCTCGCATCGTTTTGGAGTGCAGTGGCCTCTCGCGGCCGGGCCCAATCGTATCGTCGCTCCAGGAGCTTGCGGACCTTCGGCTCAAGCTGCATCTGATAACGACATACGACTGCAGTCGCCCGGCTATACAGACCAGCGACTTCGAGGACGCGGTTGCGCAACTCGCCGCTGCCAATACAATCGTTCTCACAAAGGTTGACCTCGTTTCCACCGAAAGGCGCGAGGAAGCGTTGCAATTAGTGGTTGCGGCGAATCCATTTGCCGAAGTCGTCAACGAATTCTCCGCCTTGGTTCGCGCTCGTGAGGCATTTCGACCGCGGGGCGATATCGGCTTAGTGGTCGGAGACATACGGAGCGGTCCGTCTGAGCGGCGGCGCTTGTTGCACCCGCGAATACGTGTCTTCCGCGCGAAGCTCCACGATGACGTGTTGTGGGACGACGCCCTTGATTGGTTGGAAAACATCGCCGGCGTGCTTGGCGACCGGTTGCTACGCGTCAAAGCAATTGTGCCGGGTGAGAACCAGGATGACCGAATTCTGCTTCAAAGCGTAGGAACGACATTCTCTGCGCCACGTCGCCTACTGGCCGGGACCATAGCGCCATTAGGGGCAGTTATCATCGCGCGAGACTGTGGGCAACAGGATTTAGATGAGGTCGAAAGCGAAAAGGAAGTAACTTGGTTTGATTACCACAGTTAATCTTCAGATGCATAGTTTTGTCGCGACGCAATCAGCAAGCGTCATGCACTGGATGAGTTTAACGACGGAAGACCGTGTGGCGCGTTATTTTTTTCCTTACGTTTTACTAAGCGTCAATCAAAAATCCAGGAGCAGCTTGGCGGCCGACTAGACCGGACGCATAGCGCGCCCCGACATCACACTCATAAACTCCTCGTTTGCTATTCGAAAAATGCCGCAGCCGTTCAAACCTGTGCTGTTCCCAGGTTTTGGCGCCACTGCACCTTGACGCACTTTGAGCCTTAAATTTTTTTTGCCGCGTCGCCGTTTTTCTTCGGATGACGTTCCAGCGGCATATCGATGAAAATGAAATCACGACCGAGGATTTGGTGACGATGGGCCATGGCATCGCTTCGCGCAATACTGTGGGACTGCTCGTCCAATTGATCGAAGAGGTCTTCGTCGTCGGGATATGTTTTTGCAAGTACATCCCAAATCATCCTGTCGCGCAAGTCGTTTCGGTCTTCCCCGAATGTGCCTCTTGATGATGGTCGGAACAGACGGCGATTACATTCCGCACATCATCTTTGCCGGCGCAGTTCAACGGGATAACGTGATGCCCTTCCAAATAGCGTCTGCGCAAACGGCCGGGACGCGCTGAACCTACGACTTACGAGGCGCGGTTTGTTCAAAGCCGTGGCGGTGATCCGGCAGGCGCATGTACAAGCTTTATTCGCGGCAGATATGACGCTGAACCTATCAGCATCATGACCTCAAGCCGGTACTCATTACTCGCGATGGATCTCGTTTTTGGAATCGCCGAGGCTTTAGAACCCTATGCTCTTGAATTACTGGAGAAAGCGATGGCGCGACTTTTAGCAAATAGGATGATCAGCTAGACCCGGATCTAGACCAACTGACGTCAGCGACGATTTCAGGCTCGATTGAGGATAGCCAAGAGCTTCGGGTAATCAACCGGTTTCGTGAGATGAAGATCAAAACCCGCAGCTTCCGCGTTGATCACGTCTTGCGGTTGGCCCCAGCCCGTCAGCGCGATCAACAAGACTTCACGCCCTTCGGGACGTTGGCGGATCTGCTTCGCCAGTTCGTACCCGTTGAGATCTGGCAAGCCGATGTCCAACAGAACTGCGTCTGCGGGCGACTCAAGCAGCAGCTTTAATCCGGTCGCCCCATCGTGTGCTGTTCGGACTTCGTGGCCGTCGGTATCGAGCAGCATCGCAAGACTCTGCGCTGCATCCTCACTATCATCAATGATCAGCACCCGCCTGTTTTTACTGCGAGGGAGATCGGCGGTTGCGTCCGGATGCGACGCATCATGCCGAGAAACCGATATCGGCAGGCAAACGACGAATTCGCTTCCTTGCCCAATTCCCTTGCTTGAAGCGGTGACCGTACCGCCATGTCGCTCGATAAGGGACTCGACCAATGACAATCCGATACCCAAACCCCCTTGAGAGCGCGAGAGCCCGGGTTCCAGCTGTGCGAATATTCCGAAGATCGTCGGCAGATGCTCGGGCGACATGCCGATTCCGTTATCGCGTACCGTTATTATCGCTACGTTACTGTCTCGGGCGACGCTGACTTCGATGACGCCGCCAGTCGGTGTGTATTTCGCTGCATTGTTCACCAGGTTCTGAAACACCTGGATCAGCCGCACAGGATCTGCGTCAAGAATGATGGGCTCGGCTGGCAGCGTCAACTTCAGGGTATGTGCCGACGCATCGATGAGGACGCGCGAACCCTCGATCGACTGCCGTATGACGTCGCCCAGATCCATACTCTGTCGCCGCAGTTCGAGCTTGCCTTCAACCACCCTCGATACTTCCATCAGGTCTTCGACGAGCCGTGCGATCTGACCGACTTGTCGTTCAAGCACGCCACGCGACCAAAGGACTTGAGGATCAACTAAATCCTTATTCCGGAGCAGCTCTACGACTGCTTGGATCGGCGCCAACGGATTACGTAACTCGTGTGCGAGCGTCGCGAGAAATTCATCCTTGCGGCGATTGATCAGTTGCAGCGCCTTTTCAGCCTGCTTTTTAGCCTCCAGTGCCTCTTCCGCCCTCAAACGCGTGGATAAGAGCTCCTGCTCGTACTTATCCCGATCGGTGACGATTACAAAAGCGAAGTCGTCGTACTGTGCATCGCCATCGCCTCGGCGTAAGACGTTAATCAGCATGGGCACCTTATGGCCGGCGCTGTGGCGAATATCAAGCTTAACTTCGGCCACTGAACGCTGCATCAATAACAATGGCGCCCAATGCGTTTGATGGAAGACCCTGCCGCCGATGGTCAGCAAATCCTGAATGCGGCGTCGCCCTACCAGCTCAGACGCTGCAAATCCGCACCAACTGCAAAACGTCGCATTGGCACGCACAATGGTGCCGTCGATCTTGGTCGTGACGAGACCGCAAGGTGCGTGTTCGTATGCTTGCTCGAACGAATTAAGCGTCTGCATGGGGCCGCCCGTTCACAAGCCGAGGCCTGCCAGAAAGGCTTCGGTAGCATCTTTGCTTGGACCCGGAGCACTTAGATGTGGGCAGTGACCGACGTTTTGAACCACGCTCAGGCTGCTGCCGACGATCCGCTCGTGCATATATTTACCGACGCCCACAGGCGCAAGCAGATCGTCGTCTGATTGAATTATCAGCGTGGGCGTAGTCACTTTCGACAACTCCGCACGGTGATCGGCAAGGAACGTCACGCGTGCAAAATGCTTGGCGATTTCAGGGTTTGTGCGACAAAAGCTGTTGGTCAGTTCTTCGCCCATCTCGGGGCCGTTCGAGGCTCCCATGATGGCCGGTGCCATCGTGCTCGACCAGCCCAAATAGTTGCTTTCCAGTGTTTGCAGCAGTTCGTCGATGTCGCTACGGGTGAAGCCGCCGACATATTCGCCGTCGTTAATAAACGAGGGCGAAGGCCCGATCATGACGTTGGCTGCGAACCGACCCGGCATCTTGATCGCAGCGAGCATGCCGATCATTGCGCTGACCGAGTGTCCAACGTAAATCACCGGGCCAGTTGCGAATTCCTCGACGATCTCCAGCACGTCTGATGCGTAACCGTGAAGAGACCCGTACTTGGCACGGTTGTAGGCTGCGAGGTCGGAATCGCCGCCGCCCACGAGGTCAAACAAAATGACCTGATATCGGGCAGCGAAGCTCGGCGCAAAAAGGCGCCACATATTTTGGTCGCAGCCAAATCCATGCGCGAAAACAATCGTAGAGGGTCCGTCGCCCTTGACGTGTACGTTGTTGCGAGATTGGATATTCATCGGTTTGGACCTCAAGAAACTGCTGTGCTCTATTGTTTCACATTAACGGGCCGGTGATTTTTACCGGGCGGTTAATCTGATGGAATCACTGAAAAACGGCTTCCGTAGTTCTCATCAATCGTCTTCGGATTTTGCTGGGCCTTAAACAGATATCCTCGCCAGCGTTCCTGGGTCTCCAAATTGCTGAGCTACGCGTGAAAACGTAACGTCGGTTGGAGGAGCTGTATGAACTGGGATACCGCGCGAAACCGCATATGGACGGAGCGTCGAGTACGCGCTGCAGACACGCGTCTTCGTGTGTTAGTGGTAGACGACAATCAAGACGCGGCGGATGCATTGGCGATGTATTTGCATTTGGAGGCCCTCGATATCCGTACCGCCTACGGAGGAAAGCAGGCGGTCGAAGTAGCCAGGACGTGGACCCCGCAACTTATCGTGATGGATATTTCGATGCCGGTATGCACGGGCTTTGAAGCGGCTTTGATGATTCGCCGAAATAAAAAAACGAGTCATATCGCGATCATTGCCTTTACCGCGTTGGACGAGACTGAAGTGCGACGTCATCTTATGGACCATGAGTTTGATGCCTATTGCCAAAAAGGTCAGCCGCCCAGCGAACTCGTTGCATTGCTAAAACAGCTGACGGTAGATCCCACCTGACGCTGCTAGGGAAATGTTTCGTCAAGTTGATGTACGTCGCGACGCGTGCTGCCAAGCATATCGATCTGAAGCCTTAACGGCTCACCTTAGCGATGCGCCATGCCGCCAGCGTGCAACGTTATTGCAACTGCGCGCGCTCTTCAGTGAGCAATCGCGCGCTCCTAACTGCGTTGCGCGATCGCGTCCGCGCAGATTGCCAAGACGCGCTGAACCATGGTGCTTGATAGATTCAACGCCATATCTCCCGTGAATAGAGCTTGAACATGGGCCTGCCGGATCACGACCTTGGCTTTGAACAGGTCGCGTCTCGCGAGTCGTAACGCGAGCTGCCCCAGGTTGACTCGCTCAAGCCACGGCATCTTTACAGCATTTCGTCTAAGCCAGAGCCGGCAACTCTCGACCACGTGGTCGACCCGCCATTCACTGGTCAAGCTATGCGACGCTGCAGCGGTCACGACCAGGAAGCACAACAATTCTGCGCGCCGTTCATTCTCTACAAACATGCAACTCCTCGTCTAGCGTTTCTGTTGGCCTTGCATCGCTTGGGTCATGCGCTGACTGCACCTGATCGCGGTGCCAATGCAACTTCCGTCACATCCGTCGCAATAGTGACGATCGCGCACGTCCTCGGACGCCTTCCACACGTTGTAGTGGTCGCTTGGCGGCGTACCGACCGTACGCCCGTTTTCACGCGCGTAAAACGTTGGCTCACCGTTTTTCCCGCGAGACACCGCTTCGTCCACCGAGTCGCCAAAGGCCGCTCGCAGCTCCGCGACGAAGGCCGCCATCTCCGACATTGGATGCTTTCGTCGAACAAGCATATCCACAACAGCCTCCGCAATCGACTAAAAAGGGGCAATTTAGCGTTTCAAAACCCGATATAGAATACTGTACATCCATACAGTGTTGTCTGTCCATGAGCCGTCCGATCCCCATCACCGCCGACGCCGCAGGCTCATTTCTCATCGAAGTGTTGGCGAAGGTGCCGGCGGGTTTTCCCAGCCCGGCGCAGGATCACACGCAAAAGCGCATCGATCTTAATGACGTGCTCGTGCTCAACCCGATCGCGACGTTTCTGTTCCAGGTCGAGGGGGACTCGATGATTGATGCGAGGATATTTGACGGCGACCGTCTGATCGTTGACCGTTCGATCGAGCCGGTCCATGGTCGTGTGGTCCTTGCCTGCGTCGACGACGAGTTCACGGTCAAGCGCTTGTACAAACGCTCGGGTGTCGTCCGTTTGCATGCGGCAAACCCGCTTTATCCCCCGATCACGTTCGTCGAAGGGCAGGAGATGAGCGTGTGGGGCGTGGTCACTTGGAATTTGCGTCAGCTGCTGCATCCGCAGAAACGTCGATGACCACCTTTGCGCTCATTGACGGCAACAACTTCTACGTCTCGTGCGAGCGGTGTTTCAAGCCTTCACTCGTTGGCAAGCCTGTCGTTGTACTCAGCAACAATGACGGGTGCGCAGTCGCGAGATCGCAGGAAGCGAAAGACCTGAAAGTGGGAATGGGGCAGCCGTATTTCCAGATTCGCGACCTCGAGCGCACCAACGGACTTATCGCACTCAGCTCAAATTACGCCCTGTATGCCGATCTCAGCGACCGCATGATGTCATTGATCGGCCAGTATTCGCCCGTCCAGGAGATCTACTCGATCGACGAATGTTTTCTCGACCTGGGCGGGTTTCGCTGTGACCTGACGACCTATGGCCTTCAAATACGCACTCAGGTGCTGCAGTGGATCGGCATCCCGACTTGCATTGGCATCGGTCCCACGAAGACGCTTGCCAAGATGGCGAATCACATTGCCAAGAAGAATGTGGGGCGCCTATGGCATGGGGTATGTGATATCGGAATACTGACGGCAGAAGAGCGCGACAACATCTTTGCGAGCGTGGACGTCGGTGAAGTCTGGGGCGTCGGCCGCAAGATCGGCGCGCGTCTGCACGAGATGGGTGTCGAAACGGTGCTGCAGTTCAAACGCGTGAGCCCCTCGTTCATTCGCAAGCAGTTTTCCGTGGTTCTCGAGCGGACTTTGCTCGAGCTGAACGGCATCGCGTGCTATGGATTTGAAGATGCGGGGCAGCCGCAGAAGCAAGTGCTTTGCTCACGCAGCTTCGGTCATGTCGTGTACACCCTCGATGAACTGACGCAGGCCATCACGCAATTTGTTGCGACAGCGGCCGAGCGATTGCGTCGTCAAGCGTTGCACGCCAATCAGGTTCAGGTTTTCATCCGAACAAGCCCGTTCAAACGCGACGACCCGCAATACAGCCGTGCCATCAATGTTCCGCTCGTTTCACCGACGTCGGATACCTTGACGCTGGTCGACTCTGCGTTGTTCGGGTTGCGTCAGATCTATCGGGAAGGGTTTCGATATGCGAAGGCGGGCGTGCTGCTTCACGAGTTGCAATCAACGTCGATTGAGCAAGGCGAGCTCTTCGGTCGCGATGCCAGTCGGCAAGCGAAGATGATGGTGGCGCTCGACGCAATTAACGACAAGTACGGACGTGGGACATTGAAGGTCGGCGCGGTTGAGCAGCGCAGAACATGGCACATGAATCAAGACAGGCGCAGTCCCGCGTACACGTCTGACTGGGCAGCACTTCCCATTGTGCGATAGGACTGGTCGGTGGAGAAGGGTGATCACCTCTTCGACCAGCGCTGGCCACGCGGGTATTATGGTTCACGAACAAGAGATGGAGAGCATTCGTCATGTGTTACTCGGCTCAGATCACCGCGGACTATCGAAAATACGTGCACGTCTATGGCGCGGACATCGACATCGATGAATTTTTTCGACTGTTTTGGGACCGCCGAAGTGGCAGCAAATCGAAAATTCCCAAGGGAATGGAAGTGCCGTTTTTGCTGCCGCAAAACGATGCAGAGGCGCGCATCAAAGAAGCGATCGTCGAGTTTTCGGCCGACCAAACGGCGAAGCTTGAAGAGGACCTGTTTAAACAGCGCACGCGGCTGGCCGACGCCGAGCGCACGCTGCTGACGAAGACCACCAAAGCAGCGACCGAAAGCCAGCGGATTGCGACCGACAAGATCGCGTGGATCCGCAGCAAGCTGGAGGACATCAACCGCACCGAACTGAAGGATCGTGACTCACGGATATTTCCTGGCCAATACGCGCCGGTGATGGTCGTCGAAAATGGGCAGCTTGTGGTGAAGCCAATGCGATATCAATGCCGTCCCGCCGGCAAGCCGGCGTTCTACGACACCAAGTATCCCGGAACGTACAACGCGAGGCGAGACAACCTCGAAGGGTTCTGGAAGGGGCTCTTCGGATACACACATGGCGTGATGCTGGTGAGCGCGTTTTATGAAAACGTACCCCGTCACCGCGTCGAGGCTCGTGAGTTGGCTGAAGGCGAGAAAGAAGAAAACCTCGTGCTCGAGTTCAAGCCGAACCGGCCGCAGGACATGTTGATCGCTTGCCTTTGGTCAAAGTGGACAGGCAAAGGTGAGCCGGATCTGTTGTCGTTTGCGGCCGTCACCGACGATCCCCCTGCGGAAATCGCGCTCGCCGGTCACGACCGCTGTATCGTTCCGATCAAGCCCGAAAACATTAACGCCTGGCTCAATCCGGACCCGGCTAACCTGGCGGCTCAGTACGCCATTCTCGATGATCGTCATCAGCCGTATTACGAGTGTCGCCTCGCAGCTTGAGCCGAGGAGAACCGCGAATACGTTCGGCGAGTGAGGCAACCAGCAGCGTGGCTGCGGGATAAGTTCAAGAACGAGCGCGTCTGATTGCTTCCACTGCCGTCGCGCTGGCGAGGTCCGCGTGGAGTTGGGCCCACTTGCCAAGGAGCGATGAATCGTCAGTGAGGAACAGGGGGTGTTCAGCCCATACACTGACCATTGGTCCCTTCCAACCCAGTTCGAAAATACGAAGGTCTTCGTCGTCGCTTACGCCCGAATCGACCAAGTCGACAAAGGACGCGAGGTTGTACAGATAGACTTCGAGCGGCTCGATGTCAAAGAGCGCCGCAAGTACCGATGTCGCCCGCTTGGACGCGGCTTCTCGGCTGCCGGCCATCAGGAAGACGATGCGTTCTTCATTACTGTTGGGCTTACCGAATATCATACGGTATAGGGATGTCCTGCACCGATTGCTTAGTTGCGTGCTCATTTAATTTTTGTCCTGACCTAATGTCGAATCGTCCAAGGTCGATTGCGCTTCGCCGTCACACGGCCTGGTCAAAGTACAATCGGAACAGAGCGGCGCACGTAACTGCTTTGCCGTATCTTCGTTTTTGGAACGGCCGGAGCCATGATCGGTCGAACTCACATCACTAATCATAGAAGAAAACACGACCCACATGACGGACACTGGATACCGCGCCCTGCTTGCGCAACGTGAAGCACTGGAAAAGCAGATTGAAGAGTTGAGAAACGCCGAGCGCGGCGACGCGATCGAATGGATTCGCGAACAAATGGCCCTTTTCGACGTCAAGCCCGAAGACCTCGAGCCACGCAGTAGCCGCGGCCCGCGGAAGCAATCGGCGCCTGTCGCCGCGAAATATCGGGATCCCGCATCGGGCGCGACCTGGAGCGGTCGCGGCAAGCCCCCTCGCTGGATCGCGGGCCAAGATCGCGACATGTACGCTATCACTGACTAACTAACTAACTGACTTACGCCCGCCTCGATGCCGAGCCCGCGACCTTGTCCACACAATTTGTGGATAGCGTTGTGGACAACATCACTTGAAAGCCCATAAGTCGTTGTTGTTCCGACGATTATCGGGCCCGCCTCGATGTGCGCCATGGGCCCTGTCAATCGACCAACGCAGGTTGGGGCTCGGGTGGCTCAGATGGCGTAGTTCCCTTGGGCGCCGGCTTGATCTCGGCGAGGACGGTCTGCCGCAGGTGCTGCTTGACCAACAAAAGCCGCAATTTTTCGAGCGCGATCAATTCACCCAGATTTTCCTGTCGCCATGTGCGATGAATGATCTTGAAGTAGTCGTCGATTTCGTTGATCACACTCCGGCTGAACTGAACCTCCAACACAAGTCGCTCGATATCTTCGTTGCCCCGGTACTTCTTCCAAAGCGAACGGAGTTCCTTTAGGCTCAATGGCGCAAATTCAGGGGGGGCTTTGGCCATCGCATCGATCCCTGTACGCGTTATTCGGTGATCGCGGCGTGCTCGACCGCAGGCGTGGGCAGTTCGGCCGTGCGCCGCTGTGCGCGACGATGCTCGCTGATCAAGTTGGGCGACGGAGAGAGTTTGACCATAATCGGCGCCGGCGCAGCGGGGCCTTTCCGCTTGATCAGTTCGACGGCGACGCCTTCAGCGACGGGCCCGGACGGCAAGTCTAAGCGGTGCAGGTGACGAGTCCTGGGCACTCGCCAGCGGCCGCATGACAACAAACAGCATGTCGGAACTCTGTGCGGCCAGCAGGAGGCGCCTGAGCGACTCGGCGCGGATATGTTGCTGCCAGAGCACGAGGGCGCCGCAGCTGCCTGCTCTAAGGATCTGTTCCGCGGCCCACAGCGCATCGGAAGACTTAGCAGGCTTCAGCAATATGAGCTTGCTCGGATCTATGCCCATAAAGGCGTAGCCGTGCGCATTGGGGATCTGCTGCGGGGCGATCAGTGCAATCGAGCGCTTATCCGATACCGCCGCCATGGCAGGAGCCAGCAGGCGCATTTCGCCGATTCCCGGCTGCTGTAAAAGCAGCTCAGTCATCGTCCCCAACGGCCAGCCGCCGCCAGGCAGCTCGGCTGATAGTGCGGCGTAGCCCGTGTCTACGGTCTGCCCATGGGCGCGCGCCAATTGCGTCCCTCGCCAAAGGCTTGGGTGGATCGATTCGATATGGTCGGGTAAAGCGCTCATGCAGAGTACTGTACATATATACAGCTTTTATAGATACGGGTAAAAATTAGGTCCAAATGAGATTTATCGGCTAGCAGTGCTGCTTTTTGCTATTTCCGCACCGGTATTTGCCTGCAGGGTTTCAGGGAGAATTGCCTCAAGCTGCGCGAAAGTGATCACCGCAACGTCATGGCGTCATGCTGACCTTAAGCCATTGATTGTGCAGAAGAATCAGTTAAGGTCTGATGCACGTTTGGCATTTTTTTTGCGGGTGATGCGTACGCTTTCAAAAAACCAAGGACACCATATGCAAATTCTCATACTGGATGATGACCGCGATCTCGCCACCAGTCTTGCAGCGCTTGTTGAAAAGCTCGGGCATGCTGTAACAGTGGCGCACGATTGTGAGACAGCGCGCGCACTCGCCTACGCGCGGCCATTTGATTGCATATTGGCGGATGTCGAGCTGCCCGATGGTGACGGCAGAGTGGCGTGTGAGAGCCTGCGTAGCGAAGGAGCTTCACAAGACGCATATATGATTGCCATTACGGGCCGGGCCGATCTAGGGAGCGACGATTTCGCCGCATTCGACGGGTATCTTCATAAGCCCATTACCTTCGATTTGCTGGCGCGGGTTCTGCAAGAATGGCAAACAGCAGCAGGCTTGTCTCCTACAACGCCCGGGGCAGCTGAGGGTTTGATTTAGCCGCAGCGTTGCGCTGCAACCTTCTGAAGATGGAAATCGAGGAGATTAGCGAGGCGGAGCCACTGAAATTGGCCTGCTATATTGGTTTGGTGGTTGGCCGAGCCGATGCATGGCAGATGCATGGCGCGACGTGCTTGGTTGGAAGACCTTCCTCGAAACAAAACGAAATCGATCGACGCGCCGTGTGGCTATGGAGCAGTGCGTTTGAACTTGTCTGTCGACGTTTCGCTCGTGAATGATAATACCCGACAGCATCTCCAGATACTCATCCAACTGACTCTCATTCGCTGGCAAATTCTTGTCCTACCAAGCGATGAAAATCGTAGGCGGCGGTCCCTAGGATCGCCTTACACATGGCCTAAGATGATCCGACCGAATGCTTTTGTGAAACCGTTCGGACAGTCGCTATGTCAATCGTGTCGTACAGAACCACACCGTTCGAATCGACGAGGGAGAAATCAAATTGCCAATGGTCAATATCACTGTCGTTGCCGACGCTTGGATAGGCACGATTGAGTACTGCCCGCATCTTTAGTGCCCTGACGATTGTGCTGCCTGCGTAAGACCCACCTCGACCGCATGAAGTTGTTCTGCGGTGAACGTACCTGCGGAAACCGATGACGCATGGTGGTAGATCATTAGTCCGTAGACATCGGCTAAGACTCGCGCACTTGCGCACAGCGCGGCATCTTCCCCGGTCGCATCGTGAACACGCCAATAGTTTATCGCTGCTTCGACCTGCTCAATCGTATAAACAGTCATAAGGCACACCGTCGATCTTCATAAATACTGTATGGATGTACAGTACGTTATCGAAAAATTTGGGACCTGCATAGGTCGCGGTGAAAATATGATGACGGGTGCGATCTGGCGTGCCTAGGAACCAATTGCCGGTGTATTGAAGGACATCGCAGAAGTTGTATCAGCAGCGGTTTCCCCGAAGCCACCGTTTCGCTCGCCGCGATAAGGAAGAACAAGGCCGCAGCGACCGCCCGGCTTCGCCTTGCCGGTACCAGCTGGCTTCCGAAGGGCTGACAAAGCTAGAAGCATCGGAAAGAACTGCAAATGAGAACCAGATCAAGGAACGGGCATATATGAAGGATGACGAATTCCGTATTGATCCCGTTAGTAGCGTAGTCAACAAGAAAGCACCGGACGCGATTCAGTAGCGTATTACCTTAATGCCGACTAACCTACTTGCCAAAATTAGCCTATTAGGTTAATCTTCTTCATGGACAAGAATACGCCCCACTGCAAGCTATCCATCGTCAAACAACTCGTAGCGGCGGATCAGGTTCGTACCACACGGTCGGCGCGTGAAGGCGCAGCAGCTTTAGGTTTTGATTTTGATGAAATGCTGGCAGTGGTTATCGCACTGACGACCAAAGATTTTTTTAAGAGCATGACAACATATGATGATCACAAGGTATGGCAGGACGTGTATCGGCCCGTGACGAGCGCCGGGCCGGTGTACCTCAAGTTGACCGTCATCGGCGATGTGCTGATCGTATCGTTCAAGGAGTTATGAGCATGAAATGCCCGTCTTGTGGTGCGGCAAACCTGGTGCATGAGACTCGCGACCTACCGTATGTGTACAAGGGTCAAACATTATCCCTTGAGCACGTGACCGGTGACTTTTGTCCGGCGTGCGACGAGGCAGTTCTTGACGCTGCGGAGTCGCGGCGCACGATGGCGCTGATGAAGGAATTCAACGTGAAGGTGAATTCTGAGCTTGCCGATCCTGCGTTTATCTTGAGCGTGCGAAAGAAGCTGAATCTTGACCAGCGCGAAGCAGGAGAGATTTTCGGCGGTGGCACGAATGCATTTTCTCGCTATGAGACCGGAAAAACAAAACCACCCGTTGCATTGGTGAAGCTGCTGAAGGTGCTGTATCACCATCCCGAGTTATTGCAAGAGGTAAGGGCCGCGTAGGTTAGTCAGTCAGTTGGCCGCCCAAGTTACTTAGCATCGAGTTTGTCGTAAGGCGTCGGATGAAAAAGCCTGTCACGCGCTTTCCGGCGCTGTTGTTTTTGTTCTGCAGATAATGAGCGCGATTGAGCCGGTGTCAATTCGGCAGTGAGCCAATCGTTCGGCAAGTGTATCGACTCGCTACGCTTCACCAACTCCCCCCGCTGCAAAACCGGTTTTTCTAAGGACTGATCGCGCAACGGCGCATTTTCTAACACTGCCGTGGCAGTTAGGCCGTCTTCGGACGGCCTAACTTTTTCTTCGGCTCGTTCTTTGCGAACTCGCAAAAGCAAAACATTAAAGGTGTTCTGCTTAATGTCCAGGCCCAGTCTCGCCAATTCGTCTCGCGCCTGAGCGCGGGTCACGCCAGCCTTTAGGGCGAGTTCGATTCCTTCAAATGCATCTCGAAATCTCGAGGAAATCGGCCGCTCGGTTTTGGCGGCGAAGGCAGCGAAGTGATCGCGAAAAGCAGCATCATTCATGGTCGAGTGCGAGGTTGAGTCTGAGCTGTACTCTACCTGACTCTGACTTGCACCGGAAACGAAACTATCTGCGTTTGACTTGTACTCAATCTGTATTTGATCTGAATCTGATATGTACCTCTAGAGTGAATTTTGAGTTGGCTGGAGGCACGATGCATGTGTAAACAAAAAATGCTCCGCACTTTTTCTTTACACATGGTGCCCAAAGGGAGAACCCTTTGGAAACCTCGACGGCTACGCCGTCAGGAGCGCGCCCACTGGTCGCTTCGATGGGCCCATTAATGTTCTGCAGAACAGCAGAACAGCAGAACAGCAGGAGACGGCGAGACGGCTACACGTTTGCGATCGCGGAAGATCACATTTAAGACATCTGATTCAAGGGGAATGGGTAATTTTCCCCTACCGCAACAGGCTCTGTTCGGCCAGTAAGTGTCACCCGCTTCGACCATTGTTCGGTCGTTCGTGGGACCGCTTCGCTACGTCAACGGCCATTTGGCCGCCGTTGACATCTGCCGCGTCATCCGCCTTAGCAGACGTTGATTGTCACTGCCGTGAGGGCCTTTTGCAGGTCCGGACCAGCCGTTCATCGAACGACAATTTTGAACAGTACTATTCGTCTTGATGAATGGGCGAGGTTAAACTGACTCAACTGTCCGCCACGACTTGACCTCGTGACCATGCCCAAAGCGCATTGTGTCGTTCTTGCGTTTTTCTGAATCCGACTGACAGGTGATTCGATGAATCATCGTCGAATCAAACATGGACTACATGCTGGGGCCGGTTGATACGTCGGAGCATGACTTTTTTCTCGCTGCATTCCCATAAAGTTTTGGCGCAAACTGCCGATAACGCTGTGGAGGCTTTTGAGACCCCTAACCAAGCCCACAACTATCAATCGTCTTGGGAATATTGTTTGGCATGCAGGATTATTGGGTATGGGATTAGCTCCCACCAACAGAGCGAATTTAAAGCACAATAAAACTTCAAATAAGTAGCAAGTTTCCCGAATATCTAAGGGTGAGCAAATTTCGATTGCGCTGCAAGCTAATGGAGTGTACAGATCTTCAAATGCAGCGTGAAGGTTGTTCTATTCGGAAGCATCTGCTCGAAACGCGGATTCTTAGCAACCCGCCAGGAGGCTGTGTGCAATCCAAGTGTCGAGACCTACTCAGAAGATATTGAAATGAAAAGAAAGCCACCGCGTCAAGTGTCAAAAAGTTCCTTCAGCTTGCTGAGCAATCCTCTTGTAAGGCAATTTTTGAAGGATTCGGATATCCATGCTCATGCTCGAAAATTCCTCTTTCACTACAAGGGCAATGATTTTGAAGAAAGATTATCCAAGTTTTTGGCGGAGCAAAGTTTTCGTTCTACGTTCAATGCGTACGGAAAAACCGTTGAGGCCCTCGGGTCGAAGATTCGGTTGCCCGACAATCTTCCGTTCCAACGAACATTGTCGATATATAGAGTAATTTTTAAAGACCAGGCATATTCTCTAGCCACGTTCAAGATGCATTCGCAGCAGTTTGAGCGATCATTTTTGCTCGGTGATTACTCTTTGGCGGACGAGCAACTCGAAAAAATCAGAGACGATCTCGGCGAGTCTCTCTGGTACATACGTCAGAAGATACTGATTATGGTGTATCGGCAGAGGCTGGACGACCTCGCCGAGTTTTGTGAACAAATGAAGCGCCGCCAGCAGAACAAGTTGATCTCCTACATGATCGAGCGGCTCTACGTCTTTAGTCAGAAAACACAGGCCGCAAAGCATCTACAGAATCTCCTCGTCTCCGACGTCAAAGAATTAAGAGAGGCCGGGTGCAGACCTTTTGCAGACTTTCTCGCCTTCACCTTTGCGCCGGATCCGCTGTTTCAGCGCACCGACTATCGCTTTTGCCTGCCGTGTTTTTCGCTGCTTAGTCTTGTCGACCAATATGCAGCTATGGTTGATCTATTGCCCCGGATTCTGACAGAAGAAGGCGAATTCGAAGCCTCCAATGAAGAGAAAAAAGCTGCCGCTGAATTTTTGAGCGATGTCGATGACGCAGTATCTCAACGCGTTTTAGAAAGTTACCCTAATCTGGAAAAGGCAAGTAGTTCATCTACATTAGAATACTCCCTTCTTAAAGCGTATGACCAGGGTCACTACGCTAGTGTCTTCGAGATGTTTACCTCTCGAGCTTCGGAGCTAGACAACCCGATTGCGTTTGTCAATATCGTAGCTAAGTGCTTATCGTACGAACCGGCAACTAATCAATTGTTGCCCGGTCCCCTTGGCGAATTAGCGACGCAACTTTCCTCCTTATACTCTTTGTCCGAGTCGCTAACGAGCGTATATGACGAGATTCAAGCGACAGCTATTCGATGCAGAGGTTTGATTAGGCAGATCGATATTCAGTTGATGGTGTATAAGGCGATTCCATTCCGTTTCTACGAAAAAGATTTAAAATATGCGGCCCGACTCGCACTTCGCGAGGGGGTCTCGGTAAGTCCCCTTGTTCATCGCATGGCGAACAGTGTCAATCTAATTGACCGACATCACATGGCAGACGATCACGACTATTCGCTGATCGATTACCGCGCTCAAAAGCGCGAGATTGCTCGCCTAGCGGTTGTTGGTGCTCCCAACCATCAAATCCTCGACGAGCTACGTAAGCTGGCGGAGATTACGCCCTTACAGAAAGATTATATTGAGTTTCAATCGGAATACCTTGTTTCAAGAAACGAGGCACAATTGCTAATCTCTCTCGCGGCGGAGACGATGGCACGCGAACCAAACAGTTTCATTTGCTTCCCAATAGAGAGTCTTATTCGCGAGATTGAAACTGAGCGTCTAGCCACCATCGAAGCTGTCATTGTTTGTTACTTTTACTCAAGGTTTCTGTCACCCAAAAAAGACTATGTGTTTCACGAGGCTTTTGAGGATTTTATTTTGTCTTGTGACGTGGAAAAACCGACGGAACTTTTCAATAAACAACTTCTGAGTGAATCCTACTACAAACTCTTTTTTGAGAAGATTTGCACCACTGACGTGATGGATTTTCTATCTTGCTTCAGGAGTTCGAATGATCTGCGCGCGGAAAGAGTTGCAATCCTTGATCACCTTCGAGAGACTGGATATTCTGACGCCGCCGAGCAGTCCCGAGAACTCACCGATCTTCTAGGACAAATCATTATTGAGGCAAGCACTACCGAAATTAATAGCAATAAAATCTTTGTTGATACAAATGCAATTCGGGCAAGTGCACTGGAAGAAGTAGACTCGCTTCTTTCGATTTATAAAATATCAGACGAAGCGAAAGGCGAAAAATTCGTGCGCGCGCCAAGTATTAGCGACGAAGAGAAGAAGGTGGTCGCTGGCGATCGTAATACAGTCTTACTGAAGATAATATCTCTTATTCGAAAAAAATTTCTAACCGACGATAAGCACGGTTTAGATAAAAATCTTAGCGCAGAGATTCGCCATGGATTTTTCGAGAATTTAATGAGATCACGTTTAGAGAAAGCACATCTCCTGACAGAAAAGGGTGAACACGGGTATCTAACCAATACGTTTTGGAGAGATAAGAACGTGTTTCTTCAAAAACGCGTCCTCAACGAAATCGATGAGCATCTCAAATGGTTTACTGCATCGTTTAATGGACTAATCGACGCTGCCGAGCATTGGATGCAGATATCAACGCAAACTTCGGGCGACAAGCTGAGCGGCCCCGCTTTCGAGTTCTCTCTAAACGTTGGAGAGTTCGAAGATGTTAAAAATTTTGTAAATGCATCGACGAATGCTTCTGCAGTTATCGACTTCATAACGGATATCTTGTGGGGTCGGACGGAGACGTGTTTGAAGATAATGCGCGAACGCCTGAATAACGTTTTTGGGCTGAAGGTGGACGATCTGTTCGAAGAGCTACTTAACCGAATTACGCATAGCAAGGGTAATGCCGCCGCGCTGGAGTTAACGAATGCTATAGTCCAGGTGCGCAGTGAAATTAGAGAGGATATTGCCACCGTCGTTTCTTGGTTTAAACGGAATGTAAATCCATATTTCACCGAGCATTCATTGAAGGCTCTGCTCGACATCGCAGTTACCTGCTTCAGAACCGTTAAAACTTTTACGAACCACATCGAGGTGAACCTTCCAATTGAATTTATCCGACAAAAGATTCCAGGTAGTGGCTTGAAGCCGTTCGTCATTGCAGTTATGAATCTGCTTGACAATTGCTTTAAACGGAGCGGCTTCGGCGCGGAAACATTCGTTAGAATAGACGGTACAGTTCATGCAAAGTCACTGAAGATCTGCCTTTCGAATCCACTGAGTGAAGCGCGCGCGAAGGTGCTTACTAGCGACGTGATTTCCGATATTCGGGCTAGAATGTCTTCTCCTGAATCGATGAACTTGATGCGAATCGAAGGAGGCTCGGGAATAGGTAAAGCGTTCAATCATTTTCGAATAGCAAGTTCCCGCTTGTCACTCTCGGTTGACAATCGCAATGGACGATTCTGTGCGGATATAAGTTATGACATTTAAAATGCTGCTCGTTGAAGATAATGAATATAAGCGCGAGCGCGTGTTGAACTTTTTGGATGAAGTATTTCCAAGTACGCTTGTTAGCCAAGCGCATTCTTTCTCAACGGGTTGTCAATCGGTCGAAAGCGAGGCGTTTGATCTGGTGCTGATGGACATTAGCTTGCCGACCTACGACCGCGCTGGACGTGAGAGCGGCGGTCGCTTTCGCTCGAACGGCGGTAGGGAGATTGCCCGCAAGATCGTGCGTCGGGGAGTGGCCACATCAATAATCTTTCTGACGCAGTATGAGGCTTTTAGCGATCGAGGCAGTTCGTTGACTCTGGCCGAGCTAACTGATGTGCTTGCGCAAGAGTGCGGTAAGAATTTTGGTGGACTAATTTATTTCGACAGTACAAAGAGCGCCTGGAAATCGAACCTAGAAAAGCTAATAAGAGACCGTAGGAAATGAAAATCATCATTGTCGATGACGACGTAAAGCGAGCGGTGTCAATCGCTGCTTATCTGGTCGAAAACCGGTGCGCGGTCGCCGAAAACGTCTCCCGCGTAGTAAGTGCGGACGCGGCCAAAAGTTTGCTTCGGGTTCAATTTTTCGACGCTTTGCTTCTGGACGTGGTCCTGCCGAAGCGCGAGAACGAAGATCCATCTCGAAACAATAGCATCGATCTATTAGACCAGCTTCACCGCAGACCGGGGCTGAAGCGGCCTCCGACCATCATCGGACTGACGTCGCACTCGTCCGATCTTGGGGAATTCAGAGAGAGCTTCGGCGAATACTGCACTTCCGTAGTCGAGGCAAAGGCTAGCTCGGGCAGTTGGAAACTGCAGATATTGAAGGCGCTGAATTACTCGTTGGGCTCTCAACTTTCAAGAGCAACAACTGAGCGGAACGTGAGTATCCTGACTATTCATGGGATTCGAACTTTCGGCGGATGGCAGCGAAGATTAAAGAAAATTGTGCTAGATAACGCCGATGATGTCGATTTCCAGACCTACCGGTATGGATATTTCTCGACGCTGGCTTTCTTTTTGCCATTCCTCAGAAATAGAGAGGTCAAGCGTTTTCGGCAACGACTGGACGTAGTCCTTCGCGATCACGAGGATCGCGAACTGCTTATCTTCGCGCACAGCTTCGGGACGTTTATCGCCGCGCATGCGTTGCGGCAGCTAGGAAAAGACGATCAGAGACCTTCGATCCGGACCTTGGTCCTTGCTGGAAGCGTGCTGCCAGCACGATTCAACTGGTCATTTATACAAAAATTCCACGGTATTCGCGTAATCAACGACTGCGGCACCCGTGACGCGATCCTGTGGTTGTGCGACGCATTCGTTCCTCTTCTTGGAAAAGCCGGCAGAACAGGATTTTACGGCTTTGATAACGATCAATTTGTAAACAGATTTTTCCAAGGTGGTCACGATATTTATTTCAAAGGCGATTCAATCATGGAGACATTCTGGGTCCCTTTGATCGATGCAGATAGACAAATAATTGAAATCGATGAGCGAAAAAATAACGTGTTCGTGGATGAAATTTTGGACAAAATTGTGGGATTCTTGTCTTCGATTAAAGAGCTTTCATACGCTGCAGGAGTCGCCTACGTTTTGTTTCGAATCTATCGCTAATGCGTATCGCGTTAGCGGCTTATTGGTCGGTCGCAACGTTTTCCACGATACAACTTATTAACAATAATCGTCGTGGGCAAGCAGTGCCGTCAGACAGTTTTTGTTGATGAAATGATCCAATCCGAAGCTGCGTCAACGAGGTATCTAACATCGCTCCGAGTGAGATTCATCCTTTAACTCAGACACAATAACGGTTCAACGGCGAGCCCGACGACCGATCGGTCTGCGCTCCGGAGCGGTCGTACTTTCGCCGGTTAGCGAACGTCCGCGAAGCCCGATAACTTAGCGGCCACCGCGGCGGCGCGAGCGTCCGCAGCACTCCGGAAGCTGTCATCGGTAAGGAGGAGTCGGAACGGCAGAAATGGGTCGAAGTTCGACCGTTCCGGAACGCGCACAATCGATCTCCCTTTGTTGAAGAGGAGATTGTCATGGAAACGCTTACTTCTTCCGGCGCCCGTCGGGTGCCGTGGAATAAGGGAAGGCTAACCGGCCAGAAGCCTCCGCTGAAGCTCCGGAAATCTGGGCGATTCGAACAAGGCTGCAGATGTCGTCCAACGCTCGCGAGTTGGCGATGTTTAACCTTGCTATCGACAGTAAGCTTCGAGCGTGCGATTTGACGCGCTTGCAAGTGCAGGACGTCTCCATGGGAGGTCATGTCGTAGCTCGCGCGACTTTCATGCAGCAGAAAACGCATCGACCAGTGCAGTTCGAAATCACGGAGCAGACTCGTCAAAGTGTCTCTGCCTGGATTTCGGCGAGGGGGTTAAGCCCTGCCGACTATTTGTTTCCTAGTCGGCAGCATGCCTCAGCGCATGTGTCGACGCGCCAATATGCGCGCATCGTTCATCGTTGGATCGGGTCGATCGGGCTTGATGACACTGCGTACGGCACGCACACCATGCGACGAACGAAAGCGTCATTGATCTATCCACGCACTAAGAACTTGCGCGCGGTCCAATTGCTCTTGGGCCATACAAAAATCGAAAGCACCGTGCGATACCTTGGGATCGAGGTAGACGATGCTCTCGAAATGGCGGAGCAAACCGAAGTGTGATTGCCGTGGCCGGCGAGCGTGCGCTTGTCGGCCACTATCAGCCGGCCACATGCGTCGACACTCGGACGTTCGAGCGTCGGCTCCCCTCCGTAACCGGTCATTCAATCGTCGAAGACGACCGCAAGGCGCCGGAGCGTAGTTCTGTCTCATGTTTATGTTCGATTTCTTTTTAATATTCACGTGCATTGCGGCCCAAGTTGCCGCGCTTTGTGCCTTTTCGTCCCAATGAAGCGATAGGCGGTCGGATCATGGTGCGCTCATGCGCCTGTTCCAGCCGGGAAACTGGATGCGAGCTGCGCTATGCTGAAGAAAAAGGGTTTCCGACCTGGTGGATTCCTTGTGCGGCCACATGATCGCGGATTGTGTCTCGTGGAATGACTGCGGTCAGATGAAGTTTGTTCGATGGGACACACAACCTGTGGTCGCATGCAATTCTTAAGCTTGAAAGCGGGGCATTTACCAACTATCTTCACTTACATCCGTCGCGCAAGACGCGTCGTGCAAAGCGGTTTCTTCATAGTTCAGAATAAATTTCAGGAGCGGCTGTGAAGATTTCTTCTATGGTGGCGATGAAAAATAGCGCCCGCGCCCGCTGCGCATATGCCTTCAGCATATCTTCCTTGATTATCATGACCGTCTCGTCCTGCACGACGACCCAGACGGTCAACCCACCAGTTACCACTACGTTCGACGAGTTCGAATCGTCCATCGCGCACACGCTTGTCGGCGACGAATTGTCCAATAACTTTCTGATTTCTCCAACGCCCGGCGGTGCTTATCCAGTTGGGACGCTTTTACCCTACGGGCGCACAGTGGAAATTTTCGATGAATGCACGGTCGATCAACCAGCGCTTTATGACGTAGCAAGACTTGACTCTTCCTACACACTTACGCGAGGTGTAGCACTCGATGCAGGACTTAGCCAAGCGATTGGCCCGCTTGCTTCATTAGGAATCACGATAACCGATAACTCTAACGTGACCCTCGGTCTAGCTGATGCCAAGATTCAGCAATTAAGCTTCGCGCAATTAAACTCTCTTCTTTCTAAGCCTGATTGTAAGGCTAAGATCAGTGGTCAAAATTTGCTTGTCGTACGCGGCTATGTTCAAGCAAAACGAACGTTTAGTACCAAAGTTGTGAATACCGGAGAGTTTAAAGCCGGCATAAAACAGATCGCTTCTCTGGATGCTAAATATGACGCAGGCAGCGCAACCCTAATAGTCAGTGATTCTCAGCCTGCGAACTTCCTTCAAATTACGTCAGTTGTCGTCGTCTCTGCTGCGCCGGGCGCGGCCCCTCCTCCTGCTGCCAGTGGTCCTGGGGTTGTAACGCCCCCACCGACTGCTACGCCGGTCCTCATCAAGCCGACCGCAGCGGCCCCGAGCCCAGCGCAAAAGGGACTGGTATATATCCAGATTGACAAGAATGACCTGCCAGCCAACGGCGAAAAAGTGAGGCAGCTTTTGAGCGGTAAATTTTCAGTCGCACAAAGTGTGGAAAGCATCGCCAGCTCGAAAATGCCAAATACCCCGCAAGTACGGTATTTCAATCCAATGGACAAGAACAGCGCGGACAGTGTTGTTCAAATACTCAAGAGCGAATTTCCAAACGTGTTCGCCAAGTTCGTAGGTCTTCCTGCGCCTCCCGGCCAACTTGAAGTCTGGTTGGCACGTCAAGAATAGAGTTCGCATTAACCATCGCAGGAACGCCGCTCGAGTAAATTTGGCTAGTTTGATGCCCGTGCCGTCGATCTTGTTAGCCCGCCATTGCTAGCGGGCAACAAGAATGCGGACACTTATGAAAGTCCCCGCATCAAGTATTGTCCTTTCAGACGGGTACATCAACCGTGCCGGTGAACAACTGCGTTTCGCAGCGACGCTCAAGAAATTGTGAACATCGTCGTTCTCTCAGTTTAACTAACCCAGTCAGAGTTGGGGGAGGAGACTCATCGTCTCAACCAAGTCCGAACGAGCGCTGTTAGGCTTCGCTATGGACGTCGTGATGTCGAGCACGCCCGATACGACATCAGACAGCAACAAGAGCGCGCGGGTGCAACTGACCTGCTCACCCAATTCGAGTTGCAAGCACTTCTCGAAGCGTTCAAGTAACTCGGCGGCGCCCTTTTTCGCTCATGAAGTGATCGAGCGCTCCCACATGCCCGCTGTTATGGGTGATGCCGTCGATTCCGTAGTCAATCGCGCGGGTCGCACGCGAGGCAACGAGAGCAGATAGTTCGCAGACGCGTTTTCTTCTCGTCACGCATTGAGATAAGTGGCTTTACGACTTGCGCACAGAGCCTGCAGGCGGCTGATCGGTTTCTGCATCGTCGATCGTGACGTCGTTTCGGAGATACCCCGCCCTGTCATCAGCGTCTGTGTATTAGTTGGATGTCTGAAAGCTGCAGCGGTAGCTACTTAGTCCTTTCAAAACCGGCGCGAGATTTTCTACTCTTTGGACCCGAGAGGCCCGATAAGGCGAACGTATCGTCGAAGAGCTCGAGTGGACAATTGTGCGTAAGCCGTGCGAGTTAGCGAGTGTATCGTGGCTGTTTTCCAGACCTCCCGTTTCTAACGGTCCTGTCTGTAGCGACTACAACTACATAGACTCGACATGTTCCGAGAGCGACGCCTTCAGCCGCTCCGTCGGCATCAGGCCAGTGACGGTTACAGAAAGGTCGGAATGTGCAGTTTGGACCACTGTTCCAATTTTCCGAATAGCATCGCCCGGCGTCTAAAGTTTGGTTGCGGCCTTCAGGCGATCGAGAAGTTGAAGTTGGCGGCTACGAGTCTATCGATTACAGATCAACCACCAACGGCCATCCTCCAGCGCTCGACCCGATGACCACTAAGGCCAATGCTGTCTCCAGATCGCGGACTTGGATGACTGTAATACTCAGCAACCTGTCGTTGAATCGGCGACAGCACGACCGTCTCTTGTGGGTCGACTTCTGCCGGCCGCTGATCAAAGGGAACCTAGCTCACCGCAAATTCGAAAATCTTGCCGCTCGCTGTCGACCAGACGACAATGGAGGGCAAAATTAACCTCCTTTATCGGCGTGACCATCGTCCCTTGCGCCGCCGATCACGGCAACTCGCGGCAAGGTTTTGATCGGCTTTTTAAGCGGCGAGCTTGCGCAATCCGTACCGTTATAACGTATGATCAGACCGGCTGGACGGCCGTAATTCTTCATCCGGCGGTGAGTTCACGCCAAGGACGGGATCAGGCGCATGGTCTTGACCTGCCGGCGTCGGCTTTGCTTGCCCGTCGCGCCCGCGTGAGCGATCTTTCGATCGCGTCTCAAGAGCCGTCGCACGGTCTGCGATCAACTCGACGCGCCGGGCTTGCATGATGTCGTTAAGCGAATTGTCGGAAAATTCCACATATAACCCCGCTTCGGCGGCGACTCTCGCTGCTTCCCGCTGCATCTCCACGGGCCCTTGCAACTTAAGTACGGGTCCGAACTTCGCTTGCGAGAGGCGCAATGCCGCTTCGATGGCTGCAGGATCCGTTTTCAGCACGCGTACAGCGGACCCGTGATCGCGAACCACGCTGCGCCCATCATGTTGATAGGTCACGACGCCGTCCCGATGTACTTCGTAGCTCAAGTGCGGCGCCCGGTAGATGATTTGGTTGTTATAGCCGGATTCGCGCGAGTCTGCTTTGTTCTCTGCCACGGGCGCTTGTCGCTTCCCGCGCGCGCGCTCCTCGCCCACTGGCATGATCCAGTTTTCTTCGGGCTGAGGCGGCTCCGGGGTCGTCGGCCGCATCCGGCGCAGCTCGACCAACGCGCGGGTGTCGCCGGCTTGTGCACGTGCCTGCAAGAACTCGCCAAACGACGCGCCTTGACGCGGACCGTACTTCGCTATCAGCGCATCGCGCTCGAGTTGAATCTGACCGCGCAACGTTTGTTCTGCGTCTGCCTTAGTCATTCGGGCGATCGACACCAGTGCGCGTCGGCCGGACGGCCGCAAATCAAGATTGTTGCGTGCTGCGTCGCAAGCAATATTGAAGGTCTGCTTGATCTGAGCGCGGCGTGATTGTTCGCTGGTTTGCTGTGTCGCCATGGCGTCCTGTCGCGCGCGCCTGAATGCGTCTCGGTCGGTCGAGTACTCGCGCCAGAGTGCGGCCCGTGGAAGCTCGCGGGTCATGGGGATCGCTGCGCCCGAAATCTGGCGCTGGTACGAACCGCGGAGGATATCGGATGCGTCGCGCCAAGGCAGGTGGAGTTCCTTGGTCAAAAAATCCGAGACGTTTAAATGCCGTGCGCCGGCGCGAATCCGGCTCGTGCCATCGCGACCCATCGTGATCCTGTATTTCTCCGGCCGCACGCCATGGGAGTGCGAGAGCTCGGCAAGCAAACGATGCGGATCCAGGTTCGAGCGAATGACCGAGTACTCATCGCCGGCAGAACGCTGCACGATCCGTTCGCGCTCGTCGCGCATACGTTGGGACAGCGCGCTATCGGCGCGTCGGCCAGTTTTCCTTACGCCTGCTCGCTCGCGATGGCTATTCCGTCGCACGCTATCCGATGGTACGGCGCGTTCGTGCTCCAGCTGGTGAAGTTCATGATCCGGCACCAGCACTGCACGTCGTGGGGCGAAGCGGTCCACAGGGACGCCGGACATACCTCGCATACCGTTGAGGGCCGGGGCCGGCGTTCCTTGGGAATCTGGGAAAGCGCCATACTGCTGGCGTTTGGCAAAAGCGCCGCGGGGTCCGCTGGGGATGTCGCGCCGGGCATCGAGCGGGAGGGCGCCGGGGCTTCCTGATCCGAAGCCGTGCGGGAATCGGTCATCACCCCTGGCATCGAGCCGGGGATCGACTCGCAATCCGCTTCGGGGACCTCGGTCGAATTCATGTAGTTGTCCATCGCCGCGAAGACGTCGGTTGCTGGTGCCGTGTTCGTTGACTCTTCGCGGACTGCCTGGCGTACTTCCGCCGGATGCGCTGCCTGGCGTGCTACCTGATCGTCCGCTTGATGGTCGTGCTGCTCCGGATTCATGATGATCCTCCAAATGTTTTGAATAGAAAGCGTCGCGCCGTTGTTCAAGCATGGCCACGCGTTCATCGACGGACGCCGCCTGATACGCCGGAAAGGTTTTGGTGTTGCCGTTATTCAGATATTTCACTTCGAGTGCGCGGGTCGTGTGCCATCGATCGAGGGTTTCGAGAATGGCCGGCGCCGTCTCACGCGAAGTGCCGCCCGATTCGTAGTTGGGTTGAAGGTCGGCCGACAGATGCATGAGCTTTTCAGCGCTCGGCAATTCGACGAATGCGCGTGAGAACACGTGATCTTTCAAGTTCACGCCCTTCGCCGCATCGGCTGCCTTGACGTTCGGATACTCGTTTTCGCGCCCCCGGTTGCGCAGACGCGTCTGTCCATGCTCAGCGAGCAACGCCATGAAATCGTCGTACTGCTCGATCTTCCTGTAGAGCATCGAATCCAGGAGCGTCTCCTTCAGAGCACGGCTCGAACCTTTAAAAAGATCACCCTTGTATCGACTGATCATCTCGGACGCATCCGAGAATTCGATACGACGGTTATCTTTTGGACTGGCTAGACCATATTTCGCGTTGATGTGCTCTTGAAACGCGTCAATAAAATCGATGTTCGACTTAACGAAGCCCAGCGGTTCAAGATGGCCGCCAGAGATGAGATTTGTTTTTGGTATCACCACGTGGATATGCGGTTTGCGCTCAACAAGTTTTCCCGACGCATCATCGAGATAGCTTTTGACCTTCGGCAAATGGGCTTCAGCGTAGAAATTGATTTCGTCCGGGCGATAGGCGGCAGAAACGAACGCACGAAATTCCTCAGTGATCGCGAGAAGTGTTTCGCGACTCACTTCGTCTTCCTTGAAGCTCAAGGTGACAGACAAATACCGGTCAACATCTGACGCGACGTTGATCGAATGAATGATCGAATTGGTAAGTTCGAGATCGCCGACGAGAATGACGCGCTCATCCATCTCATCACGCTCGAGCTCGCGGCCAAGTTTGCGCCCGTTCTCAAGATATTCCTTCACGCCGTCGTGGCGTCCTTGCGGTCTAATCAACATTCTTAAGGTGTGCCCGTAGCAGCAATTCGATGCTTTCCAGCGTATCGAGCGCAGCTAGATAAGTGGTCTCAGAAGCACTTTGATCAAGTCGAGCAGCGTTCAGCACGTGAGCGATCTGGTTCAGATTATTTCCCGCCTTGTTCACAACAAATACGGTGCGGTTTCGGTCGACGCTAGGAGCCGCTCGTGCGATAACCTTCGTGCGGTTCGTGAGCACGCATTGACGAAAGAATTCAGCCTGCGTTAATCCCGACTCATGAACCTTCGCGAGAAAAGCATCACGATCTGCAAGCGGCAGCCTGAAAGCGATTGGCTTATCAAACTTTGTTTCTTTGCGTGGCCGACCGCGCTTGATCTCAGTCGTCACTCGCTGAGCCGTCACTCGCTCAGCCGTCACTCGCTCGGCCATCACACCCGCCCCATGTTGACTTCGCGAATGCCTTTGGCGTCGCGTCGCGCGATGGCTGCGAGATTCATCCACTCTCGCAAAGCCTCGACATCAGGCATTCCACGCAAGGCCCATCGCGGATGATTGACGTCGCTGCTATCGACAACCAGCGTCCCGAAGCCCTTCAGCCGTTCCCACCAGCTGCTCACGCACTCGACGTTCTGGACCCGATACATCTCAACGCTCGCCACGCGTCGGCTCAAAATGCCGTAGCGCATGGTCATGCGAACGCTATCGATCACGATCTGCGTTTGCGCCGTTGTGGCCGCACGCAGGCCGATAGCAATAGCGAGCCCGACCGCCCCCGCCATCAACAAAAAGAGTGGAATGATCGTGGGCCACGCGACAGACTCCCATGCAACTACCAAACCAACGATCAAGGGCAGCGCGCACTTTAAATAAAATGGCAGGTTCACGGCCCACGTCGGCGATCCATGAAACTCGACCACGGTGGGATGATCGATCGACAGCGGGATTGCGATAGCGCGAAAGTTTGAGCGAAAATCATGGTCGGTTCGTTTCATCGTTTGTTAGTCTTCAAATATGGGGATCAGCGGTCGCTACGACGGTTGGTAATCAACGCCTTGATTCCAACGACTCTGCCAGTGACCGAGAAACGCCTTTGCGGTCGCAGGGCAATTCCAGATCACCACCGCGTTTTCACTGTTGCGCGGTGCGGCCGGGTCGCTAAAGTTGCATGAGCCGGTTTTGACGGTCTCCCTGTCAACGACGAAATCCTTGTCGTGGGCATGCCATAAGCAGCCAGCGTCCGAGTTAGAATGCCAGCGGCAACCAGCGCATTGAGCGCGCCATGAGCGCGGCCCGAACGGTCCTCCTCGATGTTGCTGCGTTCATCGACCACTACTGCGACATCAACGCCACGGCGCTTTGCATCGATGAGCCGGCGCACAACCTCACGCGAGGTGAACAAGTACGCCGCTAGGCGACTTGAGTGCTGCGCGCTTCGGATTGCGCGATAGACCCATTGCTCGGCACTTCCTTCTGGCGAGAAGCCCGAGTTAGGAAAACAAGCAGGCTTATCGGCGGCCGACACCGGCTTTGAGACGGTGGCCGCGTGCCAGTTCGAATAGCCCCCTATCCGCGCAATGCCTTGCCCGGTCGCCGTGGTCCGATGTGCTACACACGCAAGCACTGCACTGACACGGAACAGGTAACTCTTCAGTTAGCGAAACCCGGAGATAACTCCGCTTCGTCGTACGCACGAACCCATTCGTCTTCACCGCTTGGCATCGGCGCGCCCGCAGTGGTTTCTCCTTCAGGGTTTGCGTGACCACGGGGTGCGCCAATCATTTCGAGCGATTCGACAACGATTTCGGTGGTGTACCGGTCCTGGCCATTGCTAGACCACTTGCGCGTGCGCAGACGACCATCGATATAGATCCTCGAGCCCTTCACTAAAAAGTCTCGGGCGATCTCCGCGGTGCGCCCGAAAAATACGAGGCGGTGCCATTCGGTCGCCTCCTTCATAGTGCCGGTCGCCCGGTCTTTGTAGTAGTCAGTCGATGCGAGCCGGCAATTTGCTACGACGCCCGCGCTGAGGTCTTTCACGTCCGGGTTGGCGCCCAGGTGGCCAGTCAGCGTTACTCGATTCACCATGATTTGCTCCTTGATAACTACATTGAAAAACTACTTTCGCGTGATGGCGATATCTTCTTCACGCGGCTCTACCGAATCCGGGATTGCCCACTGCGGCAGTGGTGCATTCACGGTCCACGGTTGCGATTCAGCGTATGTGCTGAACTGTTTTTTGGTAAATCGGGTCGTCCAAAAGTCAAGCTCCGGGCGCAGCTGACGTATGTAGAGGTACGTCAGGAACCAACCGTCTCCGGCGCGAGCCATATCCGCCCATGGGCTCGCGTGGATATCCGATGAGTACGCTTCCCAGGCCACGCCCACCGCATCCACGCCCCAACCCTCGATGCCGGCGTGAAACGCCTGCAGGGTGGCGATCGTGGCGCGCTGCGCGACGGACCATGCGTGACCCAGGAGGGCCTGCGCGTCAAACTCGAATCCCGCGCGCGTCGCATCGAACTGGAATGGCATAGATGGGTGCATTAACGGAACATCATCCAGACACCGGCAAGCGTGCCGGCCAGCGTGATCGCACCGGTTGCGACAGCGACCACCAACAATTCGAGGAAGCGCCGTTGTGACATCAAGGCGACTGTGCGGGGCACGTCCTGCAACGTGTTTTCAAGCTTGCCGAGTAGCGCGCCCATCGACTCCTTGAACGCTTCTTGCGCTTGAGTGCGCGCTTGCAAAGCGATTTGCGCGAACGCCGCTTCACGGGCGTGGGAGAGCTCACCACTGATTGCGCGTAGCTCCACGACGCGGGTGGCGAGCCGCTGGTCGGTGTCGCTCACGATTAACGAAAGATCTTTCACGGATTTGTGCAAAGTGTGCACATCGCCCAAGAGTTCGCCAATTAGCGCATCCTTCTGCTGCTGCGATAGCGCTGTCGGACTTTTCGTGTCGTCGGAATGTGTTGGAACCGCGCTCATGGTCAGTCCAGCAGGGCGAGGTAAGCGCGATCAATTTGGGCACTGACGCCGGCAGCCAGCGCAGAGTCTGCGAGCAACTGGGTCCACTCGAACCGCTCGTCGGGGTCCGTTATCGTGCTCAGTTTTGCCTTCAGCTCATCGCGGCTCGCAGCGAGTTCACTCACCGTTTTTCCGGCAGCGCCCGCCGCACTGTAGGCGGGGCTTTGCATCAACACGGCTTGCTGGTTCAGGACAAAAGTGCGCGCACGCTTGTGGTATTCGAACAGAGGTGCAAATTCATCGGAGAGCACACTGTTTTTCTTCGCCCGATTAAACAGGAGACGAATTTTCGAAGGTTCGACATCGAATGCGGCAAGCTCTTCAATGGTCGAACGCGTGTCTTTCTGTTGCTTCGCGTCGGGCACCGTCGGCACGACGTACAAGTCGAATATGTCCTGCGATCCCGCATAGTCGGACATTAGCCCAATGAAATCCTCTACATTCGATGCGCCGACGTCGACCACGGCATCGTCTACCGACAGCAGCCATGCGTAGAGCTTTCCGAATTCTTCACCACGCAGCGTTTTTTGAGTCCCATCCTTCGTCTCATCTGAGTTGATTGACTCGATCGCACGCACTTGCGCGTGCGGCATACGGGGAGCAAGCATGTGACGCACGACGGTGCTTTTGCCGACGTTTCCAGAGAAATTGATCACAGCGATTTTCATTACATGTTCCTCGTTAGCCAGGCGCCAGAGCTATCTCCAGTTGCGCCCGGCGATCATCGGGGTCAGCGAGCGACGCTCGGCGCGCTTTGCTTGGAAACGTCGCGCTCTGGGTTGCGTTTTGGTTTGGGCACTTCGGTGACCATTTGACGAGCCTCGCGGTCAACATCAACTTGCGCTAAACGCGTGTCGATCGCCGGCTTCAGGTCCTGCGCGGCAGAGCCGGCTTTTTGATGCTCAGCCTGCACCGCGACTCCGGCCTGTAGGCGTTCTGCCAGCCGATCCATCACTTCGCGCACGACGTTATCGGGCTGACCCGCAAGCGCCTTCTCGACTTGTTCGCGCAAGCCTGCGACGTTCATTGCGACGGCTGCTGGGTCCTGGCTACCGGGTAACTGCTTTTCTTGCTTCTGTATCTCCCAGACGTTCAAGCGCGTATCGATCTGATCGATTCGGATAACCTTTCCGTCGACGTCTTTGACTGCCCGATTGACGGTGACGGGGCGGGAACCAAGATTTTCGAGCGCTAGTGCGTCGCCTGGTTGCACGCCTGAGTCGCGGACTGCTCGCTCCAGATCCTTTCCCCACACGGTCTTCGTTGCCCCGTCGGGATCGCTATAGGAAACGTAGTAGCTGTCAGCGTTGTCCTTGTCATTTTTGTATGGCGCGGCACCATGCCCCAACAGCACGCTTTGACCAACTTGCTCTGGCGCGGGGCGCGTCTGCGCAGCGGTGCGGCCGACCGGCGCTTCAGGAACGATTGCCGCTGCTGCCACTGCTTGCGATGAATGAGCCACAGGAGTTGCAGGAGAGGCAGCAGCGGGCGCGGCATCAGTTGATTGCCGCTCCGGAGATATCGCCGCTTCGGATGTGGCTACGGCTGGCCCGACATTAGACGGTCCGGTTTGTGCGTCATCCGTGGCCTGTTTCGGCAACTGAGCGGGTGTCAGGGCGAATGTCGATGGCGACAGCGGCTGGGGGACCGGGGGCGAGCGCTTGCCGGCCGTGATGATCAGCGCGTCGCGTTCACGCCGTGCCTCTTCGAGCATTGCCCGATCCTGCTCTTGAGGCTCAAAACCGCGCGTTTTCATGCCAGCCAGCGTGGCTTCCATCCACATGTTACGGCGAAACACTTCGGTTCCCTTCAGTGTGACCTGTTGCCAGCCCTTCGCTATTGCGACGGTCACCATGTCAGCTGCCGTACCCCGGTCCTCTCCACCCGTGGCCAAGCGGGGACCTTCGTCGGTGAACTTCGGCTTGTGGTTATCTGAGTTACCGGGATCTTTTTCGTCAAATCGCCAAAAATCGCCATCGCGCACGACGTATCGCAAGGCAATAGCCTCAGGTATGGCGTAGCCGTCCTTGGTCATGACTGCCGGCGACGATATTTCGTTACCGCTGGCCGGGCGGTCACGACCAATAAGCGAGCGCGTAAAAGCGTCCAGCAACCGCGCTCCAGCATTGCGACGCGACACCTTGTCTTCCGCCTCGCGACGCTTCTCAGCGTCCGACACCTCATTGGGTGACTGCTCGAGCTTCGGCGCCCGTACCGCCTCGATGGCGTTTTCTTCGACGGCTTCGCTCGTGGCCGCGGCTGGTGCTCCGCGCGGTATTGCTTCCGGCGTCGCATCTGTGGCATTGGTCGCCTGCAAATCCACTGGGACGCCGACAGCTGAGACGGGATCGGCGGGCGCGGCGACCGCTAACGGTTCAGCCTGCGGACCGCTCGCATCTGGTGTCGGGGTTTGCGTTGCTGGCTCCGACAGTACACCGCTCGGCGTCGTGTCCGCCACTGCACGGGTTGTCTGGATTGGCGCAACGGGTTCATTCGAGTCGACGCTGGGCACACCGCCGGGGGCGGCCGTAGCAGGTGCTTCCACAACGCCGTCGATCCCCAACGCCGGTCCTTCAACATCGACTTCGCTGCGTGCGTTAAACGCCCGCAGTGCCTCGCGCTCAAGACCATAATCGACCAGCGACAACGCTTCGCGGTATTGCGGCATACGCATGTTGTCGACAATCGTTCCAAAAGCTATCTCGCGCGCTTGCGGATCAGTGATCGCCTTCAGATCTTCGAAGTCCCCTGATGCCCACACCCGGTAGGCTCTTTCTTCTCCGAGGTCCGATAACACACCGACGGCCAGCAAACCGTCGCCGCTATTGCGCGAGGCGATCCGCTCCTGTGGAGCCGCGATAGCGCCTGGCAAGCCGTTCGGACCAGCTTGGCGTGCTGGCTGAAGCGCTGGTGTGACATGCGAATCATTGGGGGCGGCACCTTCAGGTGCTACGCGGCCGTCGCGAGCCCTCGCAAAGAAGGCTTCGCGGGCGTCCCTCACTGCGACCATCTCGGGCGTTTCAGGTGTGTTAGCCGTTGCACCGGTAGCATCGTTGCCTTGGCTCGATGAATCAACGGGATTAATTTCAGCCATGAGTCAGTTCCTCTTGAACAGGCGAACGGGTGCCATCAGGCGCACTCGCCTGGCTACCTGTATCCGCAAAGTTAAATTGAATGCCGGTCAGTTCCAGCAGGTCGGCATAGATTCCATTCGCAAGCGCGGCCACGAGCGCGACCGACACATCTGCATCACGCATCGCAGCCAGATCCGTCGCGCGGGCGACTCGTGTACCGTCCGCTCGCCGTGCCGCAGTCGCGGCCCGGCGCTTGGCTTGCCATTCGATCGGATCGATGATTGGCACGTCGTTTGTACAAAGCTCGTTCGCGCCGGCCGCCGCTTTGAGTTGCGTCTCGGTAGGCAGTTTCTCGTCCAAAGCACGCAGCGATGAGCTCATCTCCTTGAGCCGGTCCACAAAGAGGGGATCGGTGTAGTAAAAAGCCTTCTCACAGCGAATCGGCTTGCCGAAGCCCATCAGGATCTGCTCGTCCTGCGACATCTCCTCGAGCTCCTGCGGCATCATCAACGCGCGCTTTTGGTCGGAATGGTTTTCGCCGCGCGGCTTGCCCGGGGTTCTGCTTTTCGATACCGAGGTCTCGGTGAAAAACCCAAGCGCGTCAGACAGATCTTTCGCTTCGCCATGATCCTTGGGTGGATAGACGACCTTGGCGGCATGGTTCACCACCAGCGTGCGCGTTCCTTCTTTGCCATACAACGAGGGCCGCTCCATCTGCGAAACCGCCTGGATAATCGTCAGCAGTCGCAGGTTGAAGCCCGCGATAAAGGCGTTCGATGTATCGATGATGTTCACCTTGCCGATTGCCGTGAACTCGTCCAAAACCAGCGTGCACTGGTATTTGAGCGAAGGGTCGTGCTCTGGCAGGATCGACGTGTTCAAATCGATCAGCTGCGAGAAGAACAGGTTCACTAGCAATCCGGCATCGTCGAGCCGGTTCGGCTGAATGCCGATGTAAATCGTCATGCGTTGACGGCGCACTTCGTTAATGTCGAAGGATGAATGGCTGGTCGCTGCGTCGACGATCGGGTTATCAAAAATCAGCAGCGGCGCATTGAAGGTTGACAGGATCGACGACAGCACCTCATCGCCAGAAGCAAGGAAGCGGTTCAATGCACCTGTACACGCCTCTGACAGACCCTTGGTGGCCCGTAGCTGCGCAATGTGCTCCTTGATCGGTTTCCCCATGCCGGACGACTGACGGAAGATCTCGCCAAGCGTGCAATAGCGTTCTTTGGTCGCGGTCTCTATGAGATAGAGGCTCAGACCCACGAACAGATTGCGCGCCAGGTCATTCCAGAACTTGGTCTTGGCCTCGACGTTGGTTGGATAGAACTTAAGGCCAATTGCCTGTACGTCGCCAATGCGAAGATGCTCCGGGCGATCAGCAATCGAGTCGAACACGTTCCACCCGTGCGACTTACCATCTTCCGCGAAGGGAGCCCACAGGAATACCTTCTGCCCATACTTTTGCCGGTAGGCGGACGTGTACTTATAGTTCTCAAGCTTCAAGTCCAGCACGACCATCGAATCCGGATAGGTGAGAAGGTTCGGGATTGCAACGGCTACGCCCTTGCCTGAACGCGTGGGCGCGGCAAGCATGACAAATTGCTGGCCCGGAAACGTCAGATATTTGCCTCGATACTTGCCGACGATCAGCGCGGGCTTGCCGTCTTCGCCATCGAGTAATCCGGTCTTGCGGATTTCATGCGCCTTCGCGAACCGAGCACTGCCATGAAGCTCGCGTTTGGCCGTACCGAACGCAGCAAAGCAAGCAGCCGTGATCGCACCAACGGGAATGGCCATCGACACAAACGTACATGCGGCAAGCGCTTTCTTGACGGCAGGTACATCGCCATAGGCATGCCAGTAGTCGCGCAACGTAAAGATGCCAACCACCGACGACGGCAAGTGCTGCAGTTTTGCGAAGAGCGCGGCGCCCGCGTACTGGCCGCCCACCGCAACGGCCGCAACGCCGGCGGCTGCAAGTGCGCTCACGAGGATCTTTGATTGAATCGTCATGTCCGTGACCTAAACGCAGCTGACTGCATAGCCGGGACCAAACATCCGAGTGGTCCAGTCACCGGCTGCGACCAACCCGGACGCAGCTTCAATTGGAAACACGGGCATCTTGCATCGGTCATTTATGCGAGCCCCCGCAAGAGCTTCCACTTCTCCACGGGGTCGTAGTGGATCTGCGTCAGGCGTTTCCGTTCCAAGAAGAGCACCAGGTCGATGGTGGTCTTCACCTCGTGCAGGATGTAGCTCCAGTCGAGCGTCTGGCCAACCTGGCTTGCCTTGACCAGTGTCGCGATCCGCGAGAAGGCAGACGCACAATCGTTCGCATGCACGGAAGTCATTCCGCCATCGGTACCGGTATTGAGGAGCGTGAGGTAATCCCACGTTTCATCGCCGCGCAACTCGGTGAGAAACACGCGGTCGAATTTCATGCGCAGCGTCGAGCGGACGATTTCTTTCGCTGGCAAGCTGTCGCTGAAGAACATGTGGACGTGGTTGGGATGGTTCGGTAACGACAGTTCGTGCGTGTCTTCGATCGTGCCAATGCGCGTGGTGGGTGGCACGAGATCGGCCAACATCTTCATGAGGGTCGTCTTACCGGAACCAACACCACCGACCGTCACGATGTTGAGCTTGTGCTCGATCGCAAGCTCGAATAGCCGCGGAACGTTGCGCGTTGCTTTCGCCGCAAGCATCTCCAGCTCGAAGGGCGCAAGCGTGACGCCAGCCGGCACGAATTCGATGGGTGCAGCATCTTGAACACCGTCATCCAACAAGTCAGACATACGCCGTACAGCAGCCGATGCCGCCAGTACCGACGGAGATACATCCACAAACTCTGTCAGCGTGCCCGCACGAACATAATCGTCTTTGGAAAAGCGAACTGTGCTCGGAATCCGGATGGTCATCGAGACGGTTCCCGGCTCGCACGCGGGAGCAGTCATGACCTGGCCGCGTTCGCCGTCGGGCAAGCGCACTGGCTTGATTGGCGCGAGGGCTGACAAAGGCGGGGACGCCTTGTTGTAGATCGTCAACGCGTCCGCCAGCTTCTTGCAAAGATCGAACGACAAGGCGGGCGCTGCGTGTTGCTGCCATCCATCGACCGTCTCGGTCCACATCTCATGGGGACGGTTGATCGTCACTTCCGTGACACCTTGGGTCGCCATTTTTTCGGCAATGCCGGTTGACGCGAGATAGCTGCGGACTGTTTTGCTCGAATCGAAATGGGTCGAGCCCACATGACTACTGGTGTTCGAGGTCATAGACACTCCTGAAGTCCACATCGCGTGCCACGAAAATGTTTAACGCGGAACCCTGATTCGAGTACGCGGTCGGCGGGATATCGATGGTGTTTTTGAGGGTGTCGTCAGCCAGGCTTTGCCCAGCCGACGAGGTGTTGGAAAACTGGATCTGGTTGTTGCCGCTGCCAAGCGACCGGTTGCTCGCGGCTTGTCCAAAGTCGCCAATGAGGCTCACCATGATGGCGCCGCCGAAACGGTCCCGGAAATGGGTATCGACATAGGCATCAAGTCCGCTTGCGCCAAGCGAATCCGAGCCCGGCGAGTCCAATGGAATGGTGACGCCATTGGGCATATCAATGCGTGACCACAGCACGAAGATGCGCGCCTGACCCTGCATGAGCGCGGTCCGCTGTTCGCCCGTGGCTTCGCTGCCACGCTCGATCAAGAGTGTTCGACCGTCTGCCGAATACACGTCCTTCGTGACGATGCACGAGGTTGCGCCGGGATAGGTCGTGACGATTTTGGTTCTCTGAGCGCACGGGATGATGATCCCGCGCTTGAGCAGATAGTCCAGATCGGGGAGAAAGCTCGCTTTGACGCTGGGTAGCGCTGAGGGCGTGAGCCGGTCATCCAGACCGCCGGTGACGCCGCGCGCGACAACAGGGACGAGACTTGCGCCCTTGCCACTGCTACTTCTGGTGTCATTCGGAGCGCCACTGCCGCCTTTGTCGTCGTGGTTGTTCAGCAATACATCTCCATCAAGACGGCGCTCCGCGACGGTCTCGACGTGTGGGGCGGGTTGGGCGGCCCCGCCCCCATGTGCACCAGCGCTTGTTACTGCGACAGCGCTCGCGGGCGCGCCGCTCGGCACGGGCATCGATGCCGCTGACTGCGCTGCCGCAATGGATGCTTGTTCGGCGGCCGCCGCTTTTTCGCGCTTCAAACGGTCCGCATCCACTGCAAAATCGTGTCCGGTGTCAGCGCCCATTTCTTTCGGTGCCGCGCGCGAATCCGCCTTGGCCTGGTTGTGCTGGTCCTGCAACCGCTTGGCAAACATCGCACCGCCTAATGTCACCGTGGCCAAGGCGATCACGGCGATCGCCACAGCGGTCAACTTGTTGACATTCGCTTTCTTGCGCGTCTGCTTAAGGTTCGGCATCCCGCGATCGCCGGCCATTCCCGCTGCGGCCGCGCCCGCCTCGCTGGATATCGACGACATCCCGGACTCGCTGCGTTCATTGCCATTGCCTGCGCCGTCATGTCCTTGACCTTCACGCCCCGAGCCAGATTCGATTCCGCTCATTACTGATGCTCCTTCGTGATCCGCACGGTGCCGGGAACGGTGGTGCCGGTCGTATTAAACTGGCCGTCGGGCGTGTAGCCATTGTTGCGAACCCCCAGCACTGACTTTCCAAGGCGCAGCATGAATTTCGCGGCCGTTTCGTGCACCACAACCGTGTCACCGTCCACATGCGAATTCACCAACGCTTCCGATCCGTCCGGAAGCACACGATTGATGTCCGGCAAATCACGTGTCGTCGCGTAACGGAAGTACGTGAAACGACCGTCGTCCCACATCGACGTGGGCGAAAGCACGGTATCGCCCTGCATGTCGAAGTTTTCGTTTGCGTGAACGGAGGTTGCCGCGCTGCTACGCGCGCGGTCGGCGGCCAGCGCCTGTTTTTTGGCCGTCGCCTGTGCTTCACGCGCTCGCGTGTCCGGATAGGTGAAATTGAGCGACCAGACAGCAGCCTCGCCACGATCTGCGGTGACGAGCTCAACCGCATAGCGTCGGCGATCAGTGACCACAATCAAATTGGTATCCGCATGCGCCTCCGTGGGCTTGAACAAAATCCAATTGCTCTTCGCACCCACTTTCCAGGCTTTCGAATCGCCCATACCCATCCCGGATGCAGGACCATCGATCACCTCGCCGGGCTCCAGCTGAATAAGCGTCGCGGTACCCGCCCGAAATGGCACGCGATAAACTTCCGTCGAACCGAAAACAGCACAGCGAATATGGGCGTCCGTGCCACACGGTCCAGGTGTCGTCAACGCGTGAGCAGGGAGCGCGCACACAGCGGCCGAGATCGCAGAGGACGCGGCCAACGCATTTGCGCTGCACCGCAAGTTCATTTTCATCATCATTGCGCGGTACCTCGCTGAACAGCGGCACCGGCGGGCGCAGGTGGCACCGGCTGAGTACCAGACTGTGCGGGGGGCAGGGGCGTCGGCGTGTCAGACGCGCGCGTCCAGTCGCGATCGACGACATAGCTGGTGACACGAAAGCCTGTCGGATCAAGTTCCAGCTCACTGGCTTTTTCCGGAAGGTGATCATGGCGATAAGCAATGGTCGCCACCCAGTATTCCGTCTTGGGCGGCATACTGCCGCTCAATGAAATCAGCTTGCGTGAGAAGAACACCTGCGCCGTGCTACCGACAAACGTGATCGCACCCACGCGTGCAATCACGCGGTACTGGTCCTTGAGTACCTTTTGCGGGGCGTTAGCCAGCGCGTACACCGAGATGAACTGGTCACGCTCCTTGTCGGCTGACATGAGCTTGACGGCATCGAACATGTCCTGGATCGTTTCCCAGTCGTAGCTCTCGCGCATCTCAACATAACGGCGCAAATCGGCGCGATCGTTTTTCTCTGTGAAAATTTCCCGGTTACTGGGGCTAACATTCAGGACATCGACCACCCCGGTCGTATCGTTCATGCGCAACACAGCAGGTGGGTTGGGTCTCTTCAGTTGTACTAAAGCTGCCGAACCAATGATAGAAACCACAGCGATTGCGCCAGCGCCGATCGCAACACGCCACGCGAGTTTCGTTTGCCTGGCCTGTTGCTCCTGCTTGGACGCTTCAAACTTCAACGCTTGTTGCAAGTACCAACGTCCGGTCGCAATGGCGGAGCCGTTTTTTTCGGCAGGCTCTGTCTCGCTGGCACCCGGCACCGCAACGGCTTGGTTACTCATCGCGAGCTCGGACGCGGGCGGGCGCTTGCGTTTCGGAAACATGATCATGCTCCCTTTGACGCAGTCGACAACGGCGGAGCGGATGACGATACCGACGGCGGATGATTGACCGGGACCCACGCGCCCGACGGCTGCGGTGGTTGCGGCGGCGAACACCCTGCCAAAAGCACGACGAGAAGTATGCAGATTGATACGGCTTTCATAGGTTTAAAACTCCATGGGTGAGCGGAACAAACTAACGGCGACCGGCGGGGAGCAACGGAGTCATGCCCGCCGCCCTAGCGCTTATTTCGACGTGTGTTCCAGCTCCTCGCCAGGGCGAATCAGATGACCATTGGTCTTATCGATAATGAATCGCTCGGTGCTATAGCCGCGGTTTGCAACCAATACGTCACCATCCATCTCTCCCGCATACGTGGGATATTCGCCGGTGAGCGCCTGCACAGATTCTTTTATGACAAAGACATTGTCGTGCTTGAGGATCGACAGATCCGGGCCGTTTCCCGATACCTTTGTCCAGGTTCCAACGTACTGATCACCGGATTGCTTACATCCGGCGAGCACCATAGGCAGGGCGACGACAAGTGAAAGGAGAATTTTTGTTTTCATGATGATTAAGTCCAATGTGTTAGAGATGGAGCGCGCGAGCCTTCGCTGCTTATTGGGTAGGCGCGGCGTCGCCCATCATTTGCGAGCGAAACGATTCGGCGGCCTGCTTCTGTGCAAGCGTGGCCTCAACGTCCTGCAGGTGCGATGCAAGGTTGAGCCGGGTTTGCTCGTTCTGAATCATCGCGCTTTCGGATTGCAGCCGATTTTGTAGATCCGCTTTTGCCGCCGGGTCCTGCGTTAAATCGGACTGCTGCATCAAGTTTTGGATGTTCTGTAAGCGGTCTGCCGACGACTGATATGCCTGCATCGTGATCGCCTTGTTCGTGGCCAATACGTCGTTGTAGCGTTGCTGAGTCGGAGAACTCGCCGTCATTCCTTCCTGATTTTCGACCTGCTGCGCGGCACTGGTTAACCCCTGCAATTGCCCTGACTTAACCTGCGTATAGACCGATTGCCATTGCGACGGTAGATAGCTGGTCAGCGACGGATTGTTGAGGATCTGACCCAGCCCGCGATTTCCCACGAGCGAGGTGTACTGGCTTTGCATGGTGAGAAGCTGTGACTGGAGGCTCTTCGCCATCACGAGGTCCTGCGCCAACTCGCTCACGCTAATAACAGGGATGCCTTGCGCAAATGACGGTGCGCCGTGGAGTGCGACCACACACCCCGTCAAGAGCGCAAATTGACGAGCATGTGGGACGCTTTTCCAAAGGTTTCGCTTCATATCCATTTCCTCTGTCGTTCAGTACTTGATTTGGTTAGCCATCGATTGAACCGCCGCTCCCGCGGCCGGCTCGCATCTTTGCGGCTTGAAATGCCTTCCCGATGCCTTTACCCGCGAGCTTCGCAAACGGCCCAGAATGCTGTGCCATTGCGGATATACCGACACCGCCCGCGAGTGCGGACGCAAGTGCGGGCAGATTCATCGAAACGATCCAGAAAACGATGCCCATCATCGCCATCTTGGCCGTGGTGAGAAGGTCACTGAACGACCCAACGGGCAGGTTGTTAAGCGCGAAATTCACCTCGATCGCGCCCGCCGCAGCAAAGAGTGCAGTCAGGATTGCGTAGTTCAGACACTGCGCTGTCCATGCCTCGAAGAACTTGCGCGTGCCAGGAAATAGCGCCGAGGCGATGAACATGGGTCCGATCGCGAGAAGCAGGCCCAACGCAAATTTCGCAAGGATGATGTACGCTGCAGCAATGGCAAGGAATGGCATACCCACCAGCAAAATCACGAGCGCCATGATGGTGGCGGTGATGTACCCGCCGATATCACTCCAGGTCAACGCGCCGAACATGGTCTTGATCGCGGTGAGGTAAGCGTTCAGCACCGTATCCAACGCCGTGCCCGACGTAGGACTGTTCGTAATCGCTTGCGCGACGTCGTCACCCAATCCATTGAAAAACGGTACGACATACTCGGTGTAGTACTGGATGTTCATGCCGGCGGTGATGATGAGTCCCCACGCGGCAAAGCGCATGAAGAAATCAAGTACTGGCTGGTCGGTCGCGCCCCGCCAATAGGACGTCATGATGAGCAACATGTAGACACCAAGCCCGGCCGCGACCAACGGACTGATCAGCGAGATCAAGTTCGCAGATCCCGTCACAATGGTTTGATTCACCGTGTTGTCGAACATGGTGATCAACGGCTGAAAGATGACGACATTGGTCGGAGTGACACTCATGAGGTCGCGCCTTCCTTGATGCCGGCAGTGTGCGCGGGTACCTGCGAACCAGCCCTCGCATGCCGATCGAACTTGGCAGCCTTCTTCTTTCCCTTACGCCGTGATTGGAAGACCGCCATACACTTGTCGATATCAGGCCCAAACTCAGCCCATACTTCGTCCCAAATCGGAATGTTGTCCGTCGTGCCGGAGAGAACTGCAAGCGCGTCCGACATGCCGTATAGGTCGAGGGTTGCGAAGACGGATTGATTGCTTTGTTTGATGAGAAACGTCCGCGATTCCTTGTCGAGGCTCTTGAGGACGTCGAACTCCTTGCGATTCATATTGCACATCTCATAAGCCTCGAACCGCGCGTCGGGGTTCGGCAGATAGATCTTGGTGGCCGTCTGCTGTTGAATCGCGGCGAAGATCGGGCTCGCGATGGCATCTTCCGGCGACTGCGACACAAGCAGCACGAACTCTTCGATCTTTCGACCCGTCTTGAGCGACTTCAAAATTAACTCTTGCGTCACGGGGTACTGCGCTGGCAACCAGAATTCTTCGACGATCGTCACCAGCAAGCCGCCGTTTTCCTGCATCAGCTTTTTCAGGTAGAAGAGGTAGGCAAGGACCGGCTCAGTTGGCTGGTAGTTTTTTTGCAGGAAGTCGGTGACATCAAAGCCGATGCGGTGCTGCTTCGTCACGTCGATCATCGTGTTCGGCACGTTGTCGAGCGCCCACGCGAATTCGCCGTCGGCCGCATGGCACCACTTCGACAGCCGCGTCCAGAGCGAATTGGGCGTGCCGTCATCCGCAATGTTTTCGAGCAGGCGGCTGAACACGCGATCTTCGACCCGCTCGATCGCATAGATGGCGTCGACCGCGTTCTTGACTTTGACCGCATCGGCGTCATTAATCTGTCCGGCCGCGTCACGCCCGCACGACCTCACCAAGCTGTACAGGAATTGCAGGTTCGCTTCGGTGGGCGGCAGTTCGAAAGGCGCGAGCCCCGTTTCTACACCGGCCTTCAACGGCAGATAGACACCGCCTAGGTTACGAATGAAGATCTCCATTCCCCGGTCGAGGTCGAGTGCGAAAATCTTCGGATCAAACCGCTCGAGAAATCCCACAAGGGAGAGCTGCAGCGTGGTCTTACCTGTACCGGTCGCACCGAGCATCAGGGTGTGCCCTGCGAATTTCTCGCCCGTATTGTCCTGATCAGGCAGCGACGCGTGAAAATTGAAATCGAATCGACCCTTGCCTATGGTCGAGAGCGGCATCACCGCGGTGCCGTCGCCGATTGGATTGCCCCTCGCTTTGCCAGTCGAGTAGTTGTGCATAGACGACGTCGACGCCAGCGTGCGGGTGGACCGAGGACTCGGGCGCGGCTTCTTGGTCGCGCCTGGCACCTGACTAAAGTAGGTGACCGGGGAAGACAAGGTGGCAGGCATCCAGCTCACACCGCATTCATTGAGCGACTGCGCGGCAACGTAGGTCCCGTTTTCGATTGCCTTCTGCGCGCTCAATCCGTATACCACGAGCGCACCATGGTAATCACCGAACGCAAGCTCACGCGCAGCGAGTAGGGCCTGCGCGTGACTCAGGTCGTCAATTTGATGAACGGCCTTGTCTTGCACCGACGTAAGCTTGCCAATCTGTGTTTCGATCTTCGCGTTCGCCTGATGCGTGCCCAGAAATCCGAACGATTGCGTCAAGGTGAACTCGACTGGCACGGTCAGCAGCGAATTCATCTGGCCCCAGCCGCTCTTCGGCAAATCCTTTAGGTCATAGCAAACTGCATATTCGGTGTTGTTGTCGGCGCGCACTTCCAAAACGTCGTAGCCGAAGTGCATCCACGCGTTCGGTATCGCCTGGTAGCCTGGCATCTCGGTCACCGGCACCCGACGCTCGACGCCATTGATCAGCTCGCCGATGAATTCAAAGGTTTCAGAAAACATCACGCCGTTGCGCTCGTAAGCGCACAAGATTTCCGGGTCATACGCGCTGAGTGCCTTGACGATCGTCGCCCCAAGCTCTTCCATCGCGGCCACACCTTCGGCGAGGGTGTCGTGCTTGAGCACGACGCTCAAGTAATACGTGTTTTCGAAATAGTCCGTCTTCTTGAAGCGCGCCAGATACTGCTCACTGAAATCCTTCATGAATGACGAGCGAAACGCGTACGTCTGGTCGTGCGCCATGCGCCGGCGCTTGAGTGTCGTCGTAATGGACAGCCGATTGCCTTTGGTCGCGCCAAGCGATGACAAGAAACGGTTTAGAGAATCAAAACGGTTCTCCAGAATGGAGTCCGTTGCCGATTCGAACGGAATGCCCGGCAGACGGATAACGAGCAAGGTTCGGTCGTTGCCGCAACTCGTCACATGTTCGGAGACGGCGTGACCGATCTTCGGCATCTTGTCTTCGACGGCCGGCTGACGTTTCATCTTTTCATAAATGGACATCATCTTTCCTTGCGCTGCGGAGGCCCGTTTCGAAACAGCTCGGCTCGGAACTGCTCGTGGGCAACGCGTGACGGGGTCAACTCGAATGCCTGGCGGAACGTATCAAGCCGGTAGCCGTACTTCATCGGACTGAGCGTGTAGGTGTTGCCAAACATCCGGGCGTTCGTGCGTCCTAGAAAGCAACGCACCTCCAGCAATAAGATGTTGAGCGCCTGATCATCGGTCGCACACACCTGTTTGATGAACATCACGGGTGCAAGGCAGGGGACGAACAGGAGAAACCCCGCTGGTCCGAAGGCGAAGCCGCCAACCATGGCAACGGCGACGCTGATCCCGAAAAGGACCAGGCCGGCCATGAGGGGTACACCCTTGATCATGGCAACGCGCCCAAGGCCCGCGTACGACGAATACAGGGCTTTCTCGCTCATGATCCGAAAACGGTCCAGGCCCATGCGGCGAGAACCGGAACGGAGCCGACGGCCGCGACCTTGGCAATGGCGCCACCAAAGTCATGCACCCAGTCGGCCTTGTTGCTCCAGCACTGAATCCCGACCCAGAGCAGGTAACAAATCGCCAAGATCCCGCAAATCGTAAAGAACCAAAGTTCGAAATTGGTGATCGCGCTGGTCCCGGCTGTCAGGCCGCCTGCATGCGCGCTTGCGCTTACCAGCGATACTGCGAAGCCAACCAACGGCGATACAAGCAGGGAGAATACTGTGGTACGTTTCATAGTTGTCCTGATAACAAGTTAGTCAGTTGGTTGCGAAGAAAAAGAGTGTTGGATCAAAGGTTCAAAAATCTCCGAATGTGTCCCAGGATGGGTGGGTATGCTCGGGTTGCGCACGCCGTGATGTCGGAGGCGTTCCAATCGCTGCCGATGCCCCTGTATCAGGATCGAGTCGCGGCACGGTTTGCCGCACCGTCTCGGGCGTAGCGACTGGCACGACAGCAATGGGCCGAACGTCTCCCTTAGCCGTTTCCGGGTCTGTCGACGCTACGAAGGAAACAACGCGCTGGACGTAGCTCGATGTTCCGGAATCACGGACAAACCCACGCTTGAAATTCCCGCTGTAATAGCAGCTGAGCGCCGCGTGCAACGCGTTCTGGCCAGCACCCATACGGGCGGACGCACGGCGATAACAGTCCGACAAGATCGCCGAGCCGGCGCGCAGATTCGTGCAAGGGTCAAGTGCGGCATTCGCGTCCATGCCATACCTCGCGAGGTTGTAGCGATTCACTTGGCTCAAGCCCATGCTGTAGTTCCAGCCTCCCGCGTCGAGCGCCGCAACAGTGGCCATCGCTTCATCGCGGTTCTGTGGCTGACGCACGAGGCGACCTCCTACGACACCGATCGCAAAAGGATTGAAACCTGACTCGGTGCGGACAATCGCCTGCAAAGTCATCGGATGAACTGCGGGCGCGCATTGCTGCGCGAGGCTATTGAAGTCGGCGGGCATCATTGGGCGGATTCGCTGTCAACGTCCGGATCTTCGTCCGGACGGTCTGGATCTGCATTCAGGAGCGTGTTCAGAGACGTCGTTTTTTCGACGCCGGCCGCATCCGAAACCATCGTGTTTCCGGTTGCTGGCTTTTCATCATCTGACGGCAGGTAAGCTTCTGTTGCAAAATCCCACACGCGATCTTGTTGGGGTTGCTTAGCCATTACATCGCTCCCACTCTCTTAAATCCAAAGCCCTTGTTTCTGGGCCTCAATTTCGGCGTGAAATCCGGTGCTCCGTCACGGTCCGGATAGGACGCGGAGCACTTCGTCTCCGCCTGGAAATTCGAGCAACCCCAAAAATGGCCGTCATTGCCAGAGATTCGACGCAAGCGGCCAGATGCACATTGCGGACACGCCGGCGCGGGCGACATCGGCAAGTTCATCGGCGCAGTCCGCAATCCCGCGATCACCTTGGTGACAAAGGCAACGTTGCGTTCGATGAATTGCTCGTAGGTGATTTGCCCGCTCGCTACCGCGTCGAGCGCGATTTTGAACATGCCGGCCATCGTTGGATCCTTGACTGGGCCGGGCAGTGCCGTAAGCAACCCCCGGCCGCTTGCGCTGCACGTCAGCTTGTTTTTGGTGCCCTTGGCGATCTCGAGGAAACCACGCTCGCGCAGGTCCTTGATGATCCCGGCGCGTGTGGCGCTTGTACCAATGCCTTTTCCCTCTTTCAGACGCGCTCTAGCAGCCGGATCGGTCGTGAATTTGTGAAGGTCAATCATGGCGGTCAACAACGATGCTTCATCAAAGCGGGAAGGGGGCTTCGTCGTACGGCTCGTGGTGTCACATGTCGTGCACATCGCGGGGTCGCCCTGCGCCATGTCCGGGAGTGTTTGTTTGGCATCGTCAATTTCGCCATCGACCGGCGTTTGCGGAGCCGGTTCCTCGTGCGGCGCATAGACCTCACGCCAACCGGCGGATACGGGCGTCTTGCCGTTGGCGGTCAAGCGCTCGCCGACACATACAACCTCAATCCGGGTTTGCATAAACACGGTGTGCTCGAAGAATTGGGCGAGGTAGCTCCGGACGACCAGGTCGTAGACGTTGCGCTCGATCTCAGTCAGCGCGGACAGGTCCGTTACGCATACGGTCGGCACGATACCGTGGTGCGCTTCACCATTCATCTTCTTGTCGTCGAACGCAGCCGATTTGCGTTTCGTGTCGGCGCGGCTGATCAATGAGCCGAGCCCGGGCAGGTTTCGGCTAACCGACGCCAGAATGGTCGGCGCTTCATCGTGCTGTGCCTCCGACAGATAACGGTTCTCCGTGCGCGGGTAGCTTGTGACTTTGTAACGTTCGTACAGCACTTGCGCCGCGGCCAACACTTCGTCACCCGTATAGCCAAACTTGCCGCATGCGGCCACCGTCAATTCGTTAAGGGACAAAGGCAGCGGCGGCGCCTCTCGCTTGGGTGATTTGTCATACGCTGATATCTCTGCCGGCTGGTTTTGCATACGGACGACAAGCGCACGTGCAACGGATTCGTCGATCAAACGGCCTGTATCGTCCAGACCGGCTTGGCCGACGTGCGCCTTCCAGTTGGCGACAAACAGGCCGTTCTCATGCTGCGTCTTCGCCGCGATAGTGAAATAGCCGGCGGGCTTGAATGACTCGATAGCCCGATCGCGGCCATATACGATCATGAGCGTCGGGGTTTGGACGCTCCCGACGGTCAATACGCCGTCGAATCCGAGCTCACGAGCGCGTAATGTGGCGGCACGCGTCAGGTTCAGGCCGAAGAGCCAGTCGTAACGCGAACGCGCAAGTGCCCACACGAACCATGCGCGAAACTGCTGCTCCTCATTGCTGCGCATCGAGTCGAGCGCCTGACGGACCTTGGCCGGGTTGTAGTCGTTGACGAGCAGCCGTAAGACGGGCTTGGTGTTACCGAGATAGATCAGAACTTCATCTACAAGAAGCTGGCCTTCCTCATCCGGGTCACCCAGATGCACGACTTGATCGACGTCGGACAAAAGTTTTTCTACCGCGCGGACGTTGCGCTCCAAATCACCACGGGGAGCCATCAGCCAATCAGTCGGTACGATCGGTAGGTCTTGGTAACGCCAGATCTTTGAACCGCTCTTACTGCGTGGTAGGTCATCGGGGAGATACTCATCTGGCATAGCCTGTTCGAGCGCGTGACCGGCGAGCGGCACAAACGCATCGTCGCCGATATAGGTCACCACGCCGTCGCGACGCGGCGTGCCTGGCAAGACTGCGACCACGGCTTGCACGAGAGATGACTTTTCGCCAACGAACAATCTACGCACTTTTATTACCTTTCAGTTGTACTAATTGGCTGATCGAGATCAAGCGCTGTTTCTTGATACGGTGCATGACGTCGCAACTGCGGTGGGGATTGCAGCGACAGTACGCGTGCGCAGTTTAGTGATTGCCGCCGGTATCTACGCCAGGCGACTCGCCGGACCCTGGCGCATCGGTCCTTGACACAAATTGTTGCGCAGATGAGGCGGGGTCATAGGGGACTGTGGTCGACCCTTGCCCATAGAACTCGGTGATGGTCGCTTTGCCGTTGACTCCCCACCAAACACGGGTGAACAGCTTGTTGTCGATGGTGACGTTGATTGCGCCACGAGCGCCGCATGTGAGCATGCTTTGCTCGGGTGGACCCCAGAAAAGGAGGTTTGGGCTGCAGTAGTTTGGGCCTGCGCCTACGCTTTGCGCGCCTGTGCCTTGGCCAGCATTAAGCGAGCTCGCAGGCAATGAGCTCCTGACATCAGGCGGGAGGTCTGCCACGCTGCTATTCAAGTCGCATGTGGGAAAGGGCTTGCCATGTTCAAGCGCATTCCAGAGCTTTTCGATGGGCGGCTTGCATTCTGATTCAGTCTCTGCGCCGCGAGGATCGGCAAGGCACAGCAACACTTGGCAACCCCAATCGTCGGCGAAAACTAAGGAGGGCGTTACGAATGTCAACAGCCCGCCGCAAACTAAAAGGCTATGGACTCCGCCTTTCCAAATCAACGGACGAGTCTTTCCACCTATAATGGAGTCAGCCATTTGAGCCTCAACAGTTCCAACAATGGTTAGGTTGATGTCGGTGTTGGTAGCACTAGCATCAACCGCTTCATCTCACGTCGCAGTCACGTCGATTCTTTACGCAGTAACACGTGTACCGTGCTGACGCGCGGGCAAGTCTCTTTGACAAAATCAACCGCAATATCAAGGCGCTTCCATAGTTTCGTCCGCCCCAACGCGGTTTGGACGACGTAGACCTTCGATTCGCTAGGTATCTTCACGTTCATCAACCACCAGCCATCACGGTCATCACCAGTTTCGCTCTCGCTGGTCTCCACCAAAAACACCTCGTATTCAGGTTGAGCTCCGTCGAGGACCGCGAGGTCCCGTTTCGTCAGCGTGTGCATTTGATCCCTTGCAATCGTTCGTACAGCAAGGAGTAATGCCACGAGACAGCTTAGTTTTCCATGATTCAACCTACCAATCTCACGAAATGCATCGAGTGTTTAACGTTTGATATGATTTGTTGTACATGAAAACACATTTATGGATTCGATTCAACAGATTTAATTGTTGAAGGTGTGTCGCTTCGTACCGCAATGCGACGTAGGGTGGAAGCCTGCAAACGATCCCTTGCGATCCGCACGCATCTCTTGCGGTACGATTGCAGACTGTTCTCGCGCGGAGGACGGCGTTTGCGAGTGACCCGCTTGTCTTGTCTTATGGTAGCCCGACCTTGATTAGTAACGGTGCAGGTGCGCTTAGTATTGACTTACTTCAGATGTTATGGTGGTGGAACCGACTATGTATGACTTGCAAACGTTGACGGGCTTCGATTTGATCATCGACGCAAGGAGCCCGCGTGAATTCAAGGAAGACCACGTGCCGGGAGCTATCAACCTCCCCGTGGTATTCGATGAAGAATACGCTGAGGTCGGGACCACTCATCGGACTGACCCGATGCGGGCTTATCAGATCGGGGTCGCGTACTCGCTTAAAAACATTGCTCGTCATTTGGAGCTTCCGTTTTTCCAGACAAGCAAGCGAGCGACCATCCTTGTGTACTGTTTTCGCGGCGGGAAACGGAGCAAGCTTTGGACGGATGCGCTGGAGACAATCGGCTACAAGGTAGAACGGTTACCTCGAGGGTGGAAGGGCTATCGGAACTGGGTGAGAGAAACACTTGAGCAAGTGCCTACCAAAATGACTTTTAATGTGCTTTCTGGTCCGACTGGATGCGGAAAGACGAGTCTGCTTCACGCGCTGCGAAAGGCGGGAGCCCAGATGCTGGATCTCGAAGCGCTCGCTTCACACAGAGGTTCCATAATTGGCGGCATCCCCGGGCATCCCCAACCCAGTCAGAAGTACTTTGACACGCTTCTACTCGACGAAATAAGTCGGTTTGACCTAGCGAAGCCTATCTGGATCGAAAGTGAGAGCAAGAAGATCGGTCAGGTACAGTTGCCAACTTCATTATTCGAGGCGATGCATCGCTCCCGTTTGTTTGTCGTGCACACACCGATGTCAGAGCGTGTTGCGATGTGGCACCGAGAATATCCACATTTTGCAGAAGACCCTGTTGGGCTGATCGAAAAACTAACCTACCTGAAACCGCTGGTAGGAGGGGTCACGATCGACAGATGGAAGGAACTCGCTGAGCGTAGGGAAATGGACGCGCTTTTCGAGAGCATCATGATTGATCACTACGATCCCGCTTACACGCGGTCAACAAACAAGAACTACGGCAAGACCGGGGAGACGACTGCAATACACTTGGATTCTCTCGACTCAGACTATCTTGCCGCGGTCGCGGAGGGACTGCTCGCGAAGGGTGACCAGTTGTCGGCGCCGTCGCTTGTTTAGGACGTTTACGCGTCTATCCATGACGGAGAACCAAGCCGGCGGCACAAGGCTCAGCCAAAGCATGTGGAAATAACCCCCCGGTAAGGCGGCTCGGGTTGGACGCAGTTGAGTGTACGGCGACCGTCCGTTTTCGTGGTGTGCACCATGGTATCCGTTGTTGACCAACAGGCAATTGGACAGCCAAAAATCAACATCCCAGGAGTGGATCGCGTCGTGTTGGCTTTGGTGGTCAAAGCCGTAGTGCTGCATGTAACCTACAGTCTCGACGATGAAGACGCTAATTGTCGCGTAACCAAACACGAACAGTGACAGCCGCCAAGCGTGCAGCGTTAGCGGCAAGATCACCAGCAGAAGGGCGATCGAGATATTTGCATACAGGCGCCGAGGGACGGAGCGATCTCGATACGATGTTGGATTCAGCGAAGCCCTCAGCGCGCTGAGATACGACCGGACCACGTGAGCCCATGATGACGTGCCCACGGAAGCAGTGGACCCAAACAACGGGTCGCCGAGATGGTCGTGGTGTAATTCATGCGCGAACCTGTAGTGAGGGTAGCCAGCGACTGTAAAAGCAGTGTCGCTGAAGCCGCGCCAGAGCCGTCCGGTTCGATGGGTCAACTCGTGCAGATGGGCCATAGCGGTGGCACTTAGCACTCCGCAGGAGATAACCAAACCAACAAATTCGACCGGGCGTGCAGTTGTGGCTTCGTGAGCTGCGATTGCAAGCGCCATCGTCCAACTTAATGCGAACCAACAAGGGATTTGGCGCTCGGACAACGTCTCGATTGGAGCTGCACTCAAAGGTGGGCCTCGGCCAATACATGCGTCGAGAAGTGGCACCAAAACTAGCGCAATCGCTACAAACATCCACGCATAACCGGTAGCAAATTGCACGGCGCCTGACAAAGGGAGGCTCAGCGAGAGCCAGAAGCTCCGTCTTGGATTAGACGAGCAGTCCATTGACTTCCGCGAATTTGACTACCTCGGATATGTGGGAAGCACCAACCTTGTCTTTGATTTTCTTGTAGTTACCGTAGATCGTCTGCACCGAGACATCCATCTCTCTTGCAATATCCTCGGCCGTGAAGCCGTCTTTTAGGTAGCTGACGACTTGCAGGTCTTTACCCGTGATCGAGCGAGACTCCATGATTTCGCGCTTAGCTACGCGAATAGACCAATCAAGCAGCTCCACGGCAAGTGCACGAAAATACATGCGACTCACAGAGAAGATCTTTTCGCCTTCCGCCTCAGTCTTGTCAGACCCCAGGTAAAGCACACCGATTCGCCCCTTGTCGCTCGCGTGTACCGGCACGACGAATCCGCTGCGGAAGCCATGTTCGTGAGCTGAGGTAAGCATATCCTTCTGCCCTTGAGTCGTTACCTCCACTTGGGAACCGAAGATCGGTTCTGTATTGCTGACTGAGTAATCCAAGAACGGATCCGTCATGAACCATTTGTTGGCGTTGTACAGTTGGCACCACTCGGGCCGACATCCTATTAGAAACCGGTGTGAAGCACGGCTTTCAGGGGACTCGGCTGGATTCATTGAGACGAAGACATACGACTCAGCACCCAACGTCGAGACGATCGCCCTTACACAATGCGCCACGTCTGACTCGTCCTGCGCCGATATGATTTGGTCGAAATACTTCAAAACTGATGCTTCGGATTGGGTCGATTCCATGCCTCAGTCTCCTTCTATTTCCAGTTACTGCTTTAAACCATCATCCATAAGTTTGCGTCGCATCTCATTGTAACAAGGCGCAATCTGACTTTTGTACGGGTCGGCATTTGCAAAAACGTCAAATTCGTCAAGCTTGCTGATCAGCAAAACCTGGACCGATGTCGCGTCATCTTTCTCGATGATGCGGCGTTCCAGCGAATATCCACGAGATACCTTGAAAAGCTTCAACGACACCTGTTCGGTGTCGACGTTCACGGATCGTTCAAATGCCAGAGTCTTCGCCATCATCGACCTCACCGCGATGGTTGTGATGTCCGCACTTCGAACAAACGACGCTCTCTTGATCGATATCTGTAAGGCTCGATACAAACTCGTCGGAGCCACACGCATTGCATTCGACGAGCAACGCGTCGAATTTCGTGCGGCAGAATTGGCAGGTGACATGATGCACTTCACCTTCGGCAAGGACTTCCCATCCATCTGCCATCGGGATGCTGCATCGTGGGCAAACAAAACCCCGGTGTTCGATTTCGTTCATGTTTTCGAAAGGACAAGGTAATAAAACAACCATGCTACGGTTGCTGTCTAACGAATATGGTAGCGCGAGTTCGAGATACGTGTTGGCCGCTGAATCCTTTGCCCGACGCAGCGGTCGCGTCAACTCTGCGATTAAAGAAGCTTGTTTCCAATTGGCAGCGACGTGATATTTAGGTTACCTGAGTGTTTTTTTCGCGCCGAAGCATGCACGCGCGTCGCGCATTCTTGGTATCGGGAATAACTTCGCGTCCTGATGATGACCGAAGCACAGTTCGAGGCGCCAGCAGACGCGGCGCTCACTGCATAGGAAAAAGGCCCGACAAAGTCGGGCCTTCAAACCGAGGCGGGAACCCCCGTTACCGCCCTGGTAGTATGCCTCTCGAACTGATGTGTTGCCTCTGCCTATTGGTTTTGTGGTCGGGCGCTTTTTGTTGATCAGCAGATGCATCGTAGTAGGCAACCAACACCGACTGTGTGGGCTAACGCACACTCGACTTACGTTTCGTTACAGGTGTTGCTAAATGTGTACGAGTAGCGTTGGCCAGCGAAGCAATCTGTCGGTTCGACGCTTCTGTGAAGACGAATTTTTCGTCCCCGATGAGCGTGCTCCATTCGGCATTTCATCGCTAGGCGTAGGCGACAGGTAGGGTAACAGCCTTGTGGGGCGCGAGCATTAGTAATGCGCCTTCAACACGTCCAGTGGACTTCAATAGCGGGACCGCCGAAACGGATGTCCCCATGGTCGTGGCTGAAACTGTGTCGATACACTATGCCAAATAGCCAGCGTATGATCGCCCTATAATTGCGAGACAAGCTCACTGAAACAGCAGAGAAATGTCGGTCGCCGGCGCGCAGGTCTCCAGGTAGCGAACCTGCTTCAAGACTTACTGGCGGAAAAGCTGTGAACGCAGCCAAACCCACTACTCCAGACGGTCGATACTTCGTTGTCAAAGGGCGTCTCTGGCGATGTACGAACCCGTCCTTACCCTCCGAACTAAAAGAAAAGTTGGTCAATGAACTGATGCGGGCCCGCCGAGAGAAGGGCGCAGCAATGCGTGTTGGCGACAGCGTCAGTCGCGAAAAAGCACGGCAGCGAATTGACTTGATAAAAAACGAACTCGGGGAGCGCGGTCCCGTCTGGTGGTCGGACGACGCACCGGACTTGAATCGGCATATGGCTAAAAACACGCCATATGCACAATGGTTTGCCGGGCTTACTGCAAAACAGCATGAAAAGGATTAAAGCGGTCGACACGCCCTTGGTTTTGTTGTGGCCACCATGGCGTTGCCCTTCACAGCGATCGCAGCACTGGTGATTGGTCTAATAGCTTGAGAAGCGTATTGCAAATAGGCGGGAAACTTTTCGGGCGGGAATTTCCTTTGGAGCACGCGGAAGCGCGGGCTAATCAAGTTGTTCAACAGGGACTGCTTCGGTCCCGTGCATATGCCACGTCCGACGCTGCTCGACCGCTCCAAGCTTCATGGTGCCTCGCCCGTATTTGTTCTGTTTGCGTCAAGCGCGACCGTTAGATCTGCCTGACGCGATGCATCCGTCACCAAGAAGCTCACCTCGCTCGACTGGCGGTGCCTGCAATCCACGGAGCAACGTGCCCGCCTCGCCACCTGCTCCGTTGCGGGCTGCTCAGGTTTGCGTAGCAAAAGCCTTCACGGAAAAACAATTGGTTGAACACGGGAAGCTTGTCGCAGCAATGCAGCAAGGCTGTTGTGTATTTCATTAGTTTCTTACCTGGACCTCTGCTAGAGCCAGGCGGTCGCTGAACATACGGCGGATCCTTCGCGGACTGGTTGTTTGTTGCCCCAATTCATCGACGACTCACGCCGACGTCGTTTCCGCGCTTGCGCGTCCTCGTCGATAACAGCGTGGACCTTGTAACCCTCGTCCCCTGAAACTGCTACCCTCTGCGTTCCCGACCGCCGATTGGTCGCACGTGGTAAGCCAAGCGGTAGGCAGCCAGCAAGACAGGATTTTGAATGTTCGGTTTTCTTCGTAGTTATTTCTCCAACGACCTGGCAATTGATCTAGGAACCTCAAACACACTGATATACATGCGTGGCAAGGGTATCGTCCTTGACGAACCCTCTGTCGTGTCGATTCGTCAAGAAGGTGGCCGGAATGGCAAAAAAACCATTCTGGCAGTGGGCAAGGAAGCCAAGCAGATGCTCGGCAAGGTGCCTGGCAACATTGAAGCGATCCGACCGATGAAGGACGGTGTGATCGCCGACTTCAGCATCACCGAACAAATGATCAAGCGCTTTATCCGCATGGCGCATGAAGCGCGCATGTTTGCGCCATCGCCGCGGATTGTTGTCTGCGTTCCGTGTGGGTCCACCCAAGTCGAACGACGCGCAATCCGGGAAGCCGCACAAAGCGCCGGTGCTTCGAAGGTCTACTTGATCGAAGAACCAATGGCCGCAGCCACCGGCGCCGGGTTACCCGTGTCTGAAGCGACCGGGTCGATGGTGGTTGATATCGGCGGAGGCACCACCGAAGTGGGCGTCATTTCGCTCGGCGGTATTGTGTACAAGGGTTCAGTGCGCGTGGGCGGCGATAAATTCGACGACGCGATCGTCAACTATATCCGTCGCAATTACGGCATGCTGATCGGTGAACAAACTGCCGAAGCCATCAAGAAGGCGATAGGCTCCGCGTTCCCTGGCTCGGAGGTCAAGGAAATCGAAGTGAGAGGGCGCAATATGTCCGAAGGCATACCGCGCAGCTTCACGGTTTCCAGCAATGAGATCCTCGAAGCGCTTACCGATCCCCTCAACCAGATTGTATCGGCGGTTAAGATTGCCCTGGAACAGACGCCGCCTGAGCTGGGCGCCGATATTGCCGAGCGCGGCATTATGCTCGCGGGCGGCGGTGCGCTACTGCGTGATCTCGACCGCCTGCTTGCTGAAGAGACTGGTCTGCCGGTGCTTGTTGCCGAATCTCCTCTGACGTGCGTCGTCCGCGGCTCGGGCATGGCGCTCGAACGCATGGATAAATTTGGTAGCGTCTTTTCCTACGATTGAAGACGGCGCTGCAATTTCTTGCGCTTGATATTCGGCAAACTTACGAATAGCGTCCGCAAGGGCCGGCAACCCGCCGCTCAGACAAATTCTCAGTGTCGTGCCCATCGATGAAAATCCAGACCGCTCGCGCGAAGACGCTGATAAGCGCGTGGTTCTGAGCATGGTTTTCAACGGAATCGTCTGTGATCAACGGCCCTTATCCATAGTGATTAGTCGGGCTTTTCGGAGGCTGGCCGATCTTGACCAGTTCAGCCGCTGTGCGTCATAGGCCATTTGGGGAACGGCCAAACAACTGCACTTGGTTCGGTTGTCTTGACGACCGCGGCCGGAGCGCGGCATCCGCAGGAAGTTCGCAGGCCACTCCTTACGTAGCTGGACGCGATAATCTTCACGGATCCGCAGTCGCACTGGAAAAGCCAGCGCGCGCCGTTCTTGCCGTGGTTCACGTAGTGGGACGCAGTGAGGCGGCCAAAGCGATGGCCAGGCGCAATGTCGATTTGGCGCAAGCAGCCGCATGACAGAGTCTTGCGGTACCTTACGCTACGAGCCTCGAGCACTTTTTCGACGCCACATGCGCACTTGAATCGCCAACGAGAGCCGTCCTCGCGGGCAATCGCGGTGAGCCTGCCAAACGTTCGACCGGTGAGATCAAGTGCCATATCAGATCAGGTCAAAGCAATACGGCTTGTCGCAACAGCTCCAACGCCTTCAATTCGTCCAAGCGACCGGTACGTGCCTTGCCCGCGAGCGTCTTGAGCAGCGCCTCCGCGATCGGTGCAATGCCGAGCAAGTCGTCCAGACTGGTCGCGGGAATGAGACGGTACGGTTGCCCGCTGCCTTGCGCTTCAGAGGGCGCCGCGAACTCCTGGAGAGCGGGGGAAGCCACGACACTACTATCAGCAGGTTGCAGGACTGCCGATTTGGCGACGGACGGGGCCGCTTGATCGTCGGGCTTAACGACCGCTTCCGTCTCAAACGCTACGCCTGTCGGATGGCCCGTGCCATTCGCACCATCGATCTTGGCGATTCGAGCGTCCGCCTTCCGCGCTTTGGTATTCGCAGGCGTCTTCGCCATCGGCGTTTTGGATTCGGCCACAGGCTGCAGCTCTTCCTGAGTGCCCGCGTGATGAGCCGACGAGGGGATCAGCAATTCCGACACCGACTTGGGAATGTCCGTTTCTGTCCGGAGAACGTCAAACCAGCCAGTGGGCAGACCGAGGCGTTCCGTGAACCGGTTCGCTTCAGCATCGTCCAAGCGCTTTTGCCCATAAAAACGATTGGCCATGTTCGAGTCGCTAAGTCCCATTACCGCGCCGAGCCGAGCCTTTGATCCTTTGCGGGCTGTGAGCACGTGCAGGTTGGCGCGACGGATCTTTTCCAAAGCGGCGACATCAGTCAACGGCAGTGATTGCTGAGCCGCCGACTTGGATGGCGCTTTCGTTTTCCCAGGCACCGTCTGCGGTGGCGTTACCTTGCTAGGCTTTGCAGCAGTCGTGTTGCTTTTCGCGACGGCCTTAGGCGACCCGCCATTTGTTTTCTTTGGCATTTCTAATTCTCTGGGCGGACGATCGGTAAGGGTAGGGTGGTGATTGAACTGTGTAGAAAGAGCTGGTCGAATCACTTCCACGTATGCCAATTCCGGTTCAGCGTTCACGTGAATAAAGTCTAGGGGCGACCTTAAGCGAGCAATGATTTCAGGCGTGAGAACAGGATTGGGTTGATCGAAAAAACCATGCGGGAGGCCAAGCGTCGTTTCCATGTGAAACGCTGTCTCGGGCGTAAACCTCTCGCCATTTACCAGTTCGGCTACGCGCGCTAGGTTGGAGTCGAGGCCAAGTGCAATATTTTCTGCGCCCACTGCATCGACCAGCAATTTAAACGAACGCGTTTTGAAGATGGACGCCGTCTGAGACGCATCTCTTGCAGGCGGCGCTTTAACGTAAGGCTTGTTCGTTCGGCGCGGTGTTGCATCTGATCGTTGGCGCGATTGATGCTGGCCCGTCTCTCGAGATCCAGAGTATCGCCCGTGTGGTTGACTCATAAAGTGGGGCTCCCGGTCGTGAAATCACTATCAATCTTTTACATTATAAGGCGAGGTTGAACACAACCAAACCCACTACTTCAGACGGTCGATAGTTTGTTGTCAAAGGGCGTCTCTGGCGATGTACGACCGGTCCTTACCTGCCGAACTAAACGAAACAGTGGTCAACGAGCTAATGCGCGCCCGCCGAGAGAAGGGCGCAGCCATGCGTGCGGGCGACACCGTCCGCGCCGAGGAAGCGCGGCAGCGAATTGGTTTTAATAAAAATTTAACTCGGGGAGCGGGGTCCCGTTTGGTGGTCGGACGGCGCACTGGACTTAAATCGGAATTTGGCTAAAAACACAGTCTATGATTAGTGGTTGCCGGGCTTACCGCAGAACAGCCTGAGAACAATTAGACCGGTCGCTATCAAAGCGTCATGCACCTTTTACATTCACATCAGTCTCTTCCTTTCGACTAGAGAACAGTTGTCCTCCTCACCTTGCGATTTTTGTTCTTCGTTCGATTTTTGGAGGCGAGATTTCGATCCACGTTGGACCATGGTCACTGGCGTTCGGAAGGTCCCGGACCCATGCGTCGACAGATGCAACGGCCAGGCGAGGCGCAAGTACTGGACTGAGCAAGAGATGGTCAATCCTTAAACCGTAATTTGTCCCACGGTGTCGCCGAAGATAATCCCAGTAGGTGTAGATTTCTTCGTCCTCGTGCATGCTGCGCAGCGCGTCCATCCACCCCTGAGCCACAAGGCGCCGGAAGCATTCCCGGCTCTCTGGTTGTAGCAACGCGTTGTCACGCCACGAGCGAGGGTTATAAATATCCTCGTCAGTGGGAACAACGTTGTAGTCGCCGGCAAGTACAACGGGATGCCCGCTATCGATAAGATACTGCGCGTACTCGATCAGTCGTTCGAACCACGCAAGCTTGTAGTCGAATTTGGGACCCGGCTGCGGATTGCCGTTTGGCAAATACAGGCAACCAACGAGGATGCCCGAAACCGCAGCTTCGATATAGCGACTTTGCTTGTCAGCGCGGTCACCGGGCAGGCCACGGCGACTTTCAATTGGATCTGAGCCTTTGCTCAAGATCGCAACGCCATTCCAGGCGCTCTGGCCGTGCCAGATTGCGCCGTACCCGGCATCGTTGATCGCCGCCATCGGAAAGGCGGAATCGTCTGCTTTCAGCTCCTGCAGGCAGACAATGTCGGGCGACGCCTCGCCTAACCATGTCAGAAGGGATGGCAGGCGCGAGCGGACGCCATTGATGTTGAACGTAGCGATCTTTAATTTCGGCACGCTCGCTATCTCCTTGATCGATCCTTGAGAGCTTGGAAAACAAACTAATACCTTGACGGGTGGCCTCACCGCGACGCTTCCTTCCGACTACTCCTCAGGCACCTCTTTCAAACCAGCAGCAAACCACGGCACCTGCAGTTGGAGCTCGGAGACATAAGTCTCCCAGCCACCTTGATTACCATGAAAAAGATCGAGAACCTGGGATCGTCAAGCCAATGGTCGAGATTCTCGTGCGTATCCCCAAGAAAGTGGTGATCGAGCTCAAACCGGCCGTCGAACCCGGGATGATCAAGAATCAAATGAATGCCGACGAGTTTTTTGCCATCCCAATAAATAACTGTGTGTTCCGCGATATCGGCGGTTGTCCCGCGGGGCTGATCTTCAAGCATCGTCGTGAGTTAATCCTTCACAGCGCTGAGATTCATATTCATGGTGGGCTCCGCCGGCAGATAAAGGTTTGACATTGACGACTGCGCTGGTGGCAAAGAGCCCACGTGGGAAACGCGATTTTCTTCCTACTTGCTGTCGCCGCCCTTCAGATCGCTATGCTTATGGGAATGCGTTGCGCCGTATTTCAGCTCGAAGTGTGCGCCTTTGCCGCTGCGGGTAGGCGGAAAATGCTCTCCCTCCACGCACGTCACTTCGAACGTATCCTTACCGTCATCGTGAACGACGGAGTAAATGCCCGAGACCTTTACGATCTCACCGGGTTTGTAGGAATTATCGCCTGCCATATGTCTTTCTCCTTTGGTTGGTTGATTTCTTAGAGCAAGCGCCGTTCCGATGCTGCAAGGGTCACTTTCAGTACCTTTTTGGGCGGTGGCTTAAAAAATGCGTCTGTCGATGCGGTTCGGGCTGAAAGGGGGGACGGCGGCTATGGAACAGAGCATTTTTCGGGGCTGAAAATCCGTACGATTAGCGTTGTCGATGGTAACGAGTTTGCAGGAGCCGCGCATTTTAGAGAGTCCGGAAGCGGCTTGGGGAGAACGGCGACGATACGCTTTCTCGCGGATGGGCCATCATCACTCGCCGGTGGACGCTGAATTTCAGGCGATGTCGTGGGCTAAGCTTTGAATCAAGAGCAGGGAAGCCCCTGAAGCGATTCCTGCGTAACAGGTGTGGTAACGCAAACAATGTCCTAGCGCTCCTAAGGGCAGCGGGCGGTCCGACCGTGGGACATCCTCTTCCTGTGGCTGTTTCTCCAGAATATTTAACGAGTGGGGTATATGCGCATTCCGGTTGTAGACGATGCTGTAGGGGTCATTTTAGTAGCCTTCGAATCACCACCCGTGGTGCGCTGGTCCTCGAAGGGAGGTATGTCCGCTCTCCCTAAGTTGAATGAGGGGCTTGTGACAAGCCAGCTTTCGAATGCTGGATGCGGGACGATACCGCGCGTAGTTTGGACGTACTGGCAAAGCGCGCCGCTGCCGCTGATTGTTGACGCCTGTTTAAGGAGCTGGCACAGGCATTTGCCGAGATATCGGGTTTGCCTGCTTAGTCCAAGCTGTCTGCCGGCAGGTTTGCCGCCACTGCCGCACGGTTTCACTTCTTGGGCGCCGCACATTCAATCCGACTGGGTGAGGCTTGCCGTTCTGGCCACGTTTGGGGGCGTCTGGATGGATGCGACCACGCTACTGTCCGGTGTAACGTGCGCCAATGTGTCGACGGACGACGGCACACTTTGCACACCGCTTTCATTCGCTGAGGCCTTAAACGCATTTGATCAGCCGGATTTCATCGGGTATTACAACCTAGAGCGCACGCACAATAAAGTGTATCCAATGGTGGAGAACTGGTTCATCGCAGCACCTGCGCGCAGCGTCTTTATGATGCGATGGTGGCGGAGCTTCGACGCAATGCTGTTGCCAGACGGCAGTAGCGATATCAATCGCGTGATATCGGGAGTTACAGTTTCGGACTTGCTACAAGGGTTTAATGTCGAGCCTGACTATTTCGCTTGCCACGCCGCGGCACAGTGGGTCATGCGACAACATGGAGGGCGGCTCTCGTTGATACCCGCCGAACTAGACGCTTTTTTTGAACCCCATTCGCGAGGGTGGGACCCGGAGCGCATTTGTAGCTGGTTGTGCGACGCTGGCATCGGTGGGATACGGCAGACCGCAAGGCCGCTGACAAAACTGATCAGCTTGCTATGGCGCCCGCTGGAGGAGCGCTTACAACGCGGCGAATTGCACCGCAAATCGATCCTGGGAGAGCTGGGCGAGCCGGAGCACGCGAAACAATCTAATGAGAGAACGGTGGTTCCCGTCCCGCCGCAAACGGCTCCCTTAGTTTTAAGCGACGCCAATGCCGCGTGATGTCGCGCCGGGTTCCCTTCATGCCGTTGCTTGGAAAGTATTGGGCCGCGTGCGGCTTGATAGCACTGAAGAAACGACCAAACGTCAACAGTGATTGCGTCAACGTGCGAAAACGTCGCCGATGTTTAGGATACCGAATAAAAAGTGATTAATATAATTATGTAAAATTGAATCTCATTCTGCGTCACCGACGCCCACAACTTAAGCGCGACACCATGGTCCGTTATTTAACCTTTCGTCAATCAGCGCTCCGGCTGACGGCTGTGCTTTCGATCGGCAAAGGCCTTTCAAGCAGGACCGAATGGATCGACCTCCATCGGAGGCGGCATCCTAGTGGTAGCTGCCCGACCATGACCAATCACCCCGTGGAGTCACGAATTCCTCGCTGGAATAGACGTTCAAGGCACATGTTTGGGCAAACCTAACATCGAGCTCAAATGAGGGCGCGGCGCTGCTGATGGAGCTGCACCACCCGTCGGTCGCCCCCAAGCGTGGCGGTTTCTAGCCATCCAGGCGAGCTGCTTCGCATGAACCCAAACGCGTCTCCGTACGGCAATAATGCGCGGGCGGTGCTTCGCAACGAGTGCCTAGCATCTGCGAAGCACTTAAGTTAATGACGCATAGCGAACCAATCTGCGTTGATTCATTCTGTTTTACACGATGCAGCGCTTGCCGCTTCTGCGCCGCTTAACGTTTGCCTAGTGGCTGCCAGCGCTAGCCGCCGCCGCTTCCCCGCTTTTACTCGGACGGGTCAACCAAATAAGCGGAATGATTCCGATGAAAATCACCGCCGAGAGCCAGAAGATATCGTTTATGCCGAGCATGGCAGCTTGGGTGTTAAGTGAACGTTCGAAAGCGGCATACGCCTGATCTGTACTTCCGCCAAACGTGTGCTGAAGAGCTTCAATGCTGACGACAAAGTTCGCATTGTTCACGCTAGTTTGTTCAGTGAGTCGTGCGTGATGCAGAATTGTGCGGTCATTCCAACCGGTGGCAACCAGTGACGTTCCAACGGCCCCGGCAAACACCCGGGCAAAGTTCGACAACCCTGCAGCTGCCGGAATCTTTTCAGGCGCCAGGCCCGACAAAATAATGGCCGTAAGCGGCACGAAGAATAGCGCGGTCGGGAGACCTTGCAGCAACGTCGGCAACACGAGCGTAAAAGTGTCGATGCCGGTGGTGTAATGCGAGCGCATAAAAAACACAGCGGCAAATCCGACGAAGGCCAGCGTCGCAAGAACGCGGGCATCGCTTTTCGGCATGATCTTCGCCATGACCGGCGCGAGCAACACGGCGAAAATCCCTAGCGGTGCGGTTGCCAGGCCAGCATCGACCGACCGGTAGTCCAGGTATTGCTGCATCCACTGGGGGAGGATAACGAGATTTGAAAAGAACACCGCATACGCCACTGAGATCGCGACGGTGCCGCCGAGAAAGTTACGCCCTTTGAACAAGCGCAGATCGACGATCGGGTTCTTCTCCGTCAATTCCCAGATCAGGAAGAACACAAAACTGATCAATGCAAAGACGCCGAGTCCTACGATCACCGGGGACGTGAACCAGTCAAGATCCTTGCCTTTATCGAGCATGATTTGCAGCGATGCAACCCAGGCGATCAGCGAGATCAGGCCGACTGAGTCGATTGGAATCTTCTTTGCCGGCGATTCCCGGGTTTTGTAGATTGCCCACGTGACACCAGCGGCGAAAAGACCAACCGGAATGTTGATATAGAAAATCCAGGACCACGAATAGCTGTCGGTGATCCACCCGCCAAGCGCAGGTCCGACAATTGGGCCGACTGTCGCGGTCATCGCCCACAAGGCCAACGCAAGCGAACTCTTCTCCTTCGGATAGGAACCGAGAAGGATGGCTTGAGACAGCGGAATAAGCGGACCGGCAACCGCGCCTTGCAGTATGCGCGCCGCCAGCAAAACAGTCAGGTTCGGCGCGATGCCGCAGAGAAAAGAGGAAACCACGAACAGCAGGATTGCCCCGACAAACAGCTTGACCTGCCCTACGCGTTGCACGAGCCATCCGGTGAGAGGAATGGACACTGCATTCGCGGCGGCAAACAACGTGATCACCCACGTGCCCTCATCAACCGATACGCCGAGATTGCCGGAGATGGTAGGAATCGCCACATTCGCGATCGATGAATCCAGCACGTTCATGAAAGTGGCAAGCGCGACCGCGAGCGTAGCCAGGAACAGCCGGCCGCCCGTGAGCGGTGGCAGTGGCGCGGCGGATGCACCGACTATGGGTTTAGAGGGATTTGCCATGGTTGCTCCGCTGATGATCGATTTACTTTGTAAATACTCACAAACTCAGAATTCACATCGAAGCGCTTCAGCCAGCGGCCAGAGACTGCTTCGCACGCTTCGAAACGTCTTTGCTCGAAACCGTTGTTGACGCCGCCAGCGGAATATTTGCCGCGATGATCTTCGCGATCTCGGCGTCCGCCTGGATGCCGTACTGTGCGAAGACATCCGTGCGATATGAAGTATTCGTGGCAGCGGCCAATTGCGTACCGCTCTCGTCCCGGGTCTCGACTTCCACTTGCATCGACAAGCCGATCCGCAAAGGGTGCTTGTTCAATTCGGCCTGGTCGAGTTGAATACGCGCGGGCAAGCGTTGCACGACCTTGATCCAGTTGCCGGTCGCATTTTGCGCAGGCAAGACCGCAAAGGCACTGCCCGTACCGGCAGAAAAACCCACAACTCTTCCGTGATACCTGGTTGCGGAGCCGTACACGTCCGCCGTGAGCATGACGGGCTGGCCGATGCGCATGTGCCGCAACTGACCTTCCTTGAAGTTCGCGTCGACCCATACACCGTCGAGCGGCACAATCGCCATCAGGGGATTGCCGGGCGCCACACGTTGTCCGACTTGCACCGAGCGACGGGCGACATAACCTGTGACTGGCGCCGGCAGCGTGTTGCGCGCGTAGCTCAGATAGGCGTCGCGCACCTTGCTGGCGGCAGCCTGGACGTTCGGGTGTTGTTCGATCGACGTGCGGTCAGTCAAGGCGCGATTCGCTTGCGCCTGCTGACGGGCCGCATCGAGTGCAGCTTGCGCACTGGCTACAGCGTCGCGAGCGTGGGAAACGTCTTCCGCCGAAACCGCTCCGGTATTGGCTACCGCTTGGCGCCGTTGAAGGTCGGACTGGGCACGCGTCAGATCGGACTGCCGCTGCACAACGGTCGCCGCATAAAAGTCGTTATTCACATAGAGGCTGCTGACCTGCCGTACGGCTTGACCGAGGCTTGCTTCCGCGTCGTTGAGCGCGACCTTGGAATCCGCCGAGTCCAGGGTGACGACCGGGTCTCCGGCTTTTACGATTTGCGTGTCGTCCGCGTTGACCGCGACTACTGTTCCACTCACCTGCGGCGTAAGCTGAACGAGGTTGCCGCTGACGTAGGCGTCGTCAGTCGACTGGAAGAATCGCGCGTCGGTGTAATAGTAGGCACCGTATGCCGCAGCCGATACAACGACGGCCACACCCAGCAGCGTCAGCAACAACTTGCGCTTTGTCTTCGGGGCGACCTCATCTTTCAGATCAACGCTCGCGCGGCCGGATTGGATGGAATCGCTCATTTCAGATACTCCCGTTGAGTTCGTAGTGGTTACCGGCTTAGCGCGCGACAACTGCTTGTGCAGAGGAACCATTCGCAGCGACACGGTTTTGATTTTGCGTATCGACGTAACCTCCGCCGAGAGCCGCGCCAAGTTCTATTTGCTGATCGCGCCGATTCAATTTCAGGTCGACGATTGCCTGGTCAGCAGCCAGCGCATTCATGTCGGCGTTCAGTACGGTTAGCTGATTGGTGAGTCCGGCCTTGTACTGCGTCAAGGCGATCTGGTCGGCGCTATGAGCGGCTTGCTGAGCATCGATTGCGTCAACGAGTTGGGCGTCGGTTGAACGGATCTCGCCCAATCGTGTGGCGACTTCGCTCAACGCTGTGACCAGCGTCTGGTTGTAGGTTGCGACGGCGTAATCAAAATCGGCATAACGACCTTTGAGCTGAGCACGCAATGCGCCGGCATCGAATATGGGGAGATGCACTGCCGGCCCCGCCGAAGCCGTCCTGCTCGCGGCGGTGAGCAACCGGCCAAAGCCGAAAGCGTCAAGCCCGATCGCCGCGCTCAAATTGATGTCGGGATAAAACTCGGCTTTGGCTTCCTTCACGTCGTGCGTGAGTGCGTCGACGCGCCAGCGTGCCGCAACGAGGTCGGGACGACGGCTCACAAGGTCAGCCGGAAGGTTGTCGGGGAGAACGACTTCATCGCTTCCCGTCGTTGTCGGAGGCGCGATGCTCAAGCCTCGATCCGGGCCCGCACCAACCAGCGCCGCAAGCTGATAACGCGTGGTGAGGATCTGGCCATCGAGCGATGAAAGCGCCGAGCGGCTCGACGCCACGTTTGCCTGCGCCGTCTTCAACTCGACGGCGGTATCGAGCCCGGTTGCAATGCGGCCCGCCGCGATGCGTTCGATCTGGTTACGCTGCGCCACTTCCTGCACGGCGATAGCGCGCAAGTCGTACAGCCGGGCAAGCTGGTTGTAGGTGCGCGCAATCGATGTCGTGAGCGTCAGCTTGACAACTTCCGCGTCCGCCTCGGACGCTTGTTCTTGCGAGACCGACGCCTTCAACGCTTCGCGATTTTTGCCCCAAAGGTCGAGGTCATATGAAAGCGTGGCGGAGAGCTTGTTTTCTGTTTGCCATGAACCCGCATACGGCGGCGGCACGAGCGCAGTGCCGGAATATTGCTGGCGAGTGAGCGAGTAATCCGCGCCGATCTTCGGCATGGTGTTCGACTTCGCTGTCTCCGTGTAGGCGCTGGCAGCGTTTATACGGGCACGCGTTTGATCGAGCGTTGGACTGTTTTTTAAAGCTTCACTAAGCAAAGACTTCAGTTGCGGGTCGCCAAATTGATCTGCCCAGTCGGCGGCCGGCCAATGGCCGCCTTCTGCCGGAATGCTTTGCGTAGCGACGTAAGCCTGCGCAGGCGCCATGTGCTGTTCACTCTGAATTCCTGCGTAGTTTGCACACGCTGATAGCACGGCGGCACAGATTAGCGACACTCCCAAAGTCGCAAGTCGCAAACCTGACGCAAATCGTTTTAACTGAGTACGCATTTTCTGACCTGTCAGATAAATAAGTAAATAAAAGCGGAGGCTAACTTTCTGCATCCGAAAACTTGCGAAGCAGCCGCCGCAAGTCCTGAAATTCTTGGGCTGTAAAATTTTCGAGCCGTGCGTTGAGTACGGCTGGTGCAATCTCCGGAATCCGACCTGCAACTTCTTCGCCCTTCTCAGTCAACGTCAGGTTGACCACGCGGCGATCTTCTAGGCTGCGTGCGCGCTGGAGCAGGCCCTTGCCTTCCAGCTTGTCGAGCATGCGCGTCATCAGGCCCGTGTCAATTCCCAGCAGCTTCGATAATTCGAACGGCGTAGCGGCCACACCGCGGGTGAGCGACAGTAGTATCCCCATTTGTTGACTCGAGATTTCCAGTTCTTTCAGCGCCAGGTCCATCTCCATGACCATCAAGTTTCGGGCCTTGTTCAGAAGAAAGCCGATGCTTTGCTCCAGGTTGAACTTGTCCTTCGAATAGTGTTTCATACCGGCCTCGTGTCGTTTAAAAGAACAATAACTGCTTAGTCAGATATTGTCAAGGCAAAGGAATATTTTTTCTTCTGAGCCTACTTTTCATTCGCGCTGGCCATCAACCCATGCAGCGCAAGCCGGACCAAGTCGCCCGCGGTGGGGCCGCTATGAAAATGCATTGCAGTGCAGTTCCGAAGGTCAACTCCATCACCATCGCACCAATTTCGAGCCGTGTCGCCGGTGCTTTGCCGTTCGGGAAAATTGTCTGGATAAGCGTGCCCTTGCTTATCCAGTTGGCAGTGAACAACTCAGTGTGGCGCTTTGTAAGCGCAGCGTCGAGCGTGCCGCACGAGGTCTAAAATCAGCGCCCGCCTGTCTGCCTCCTGCGAATTGATTGTCGCCCACTCGCTCACCGGCACGAGTAGCGAATACGTCCGCGAACTGATCAAGATGGACGCGGAAAACCGGCGTTGGAAGCGCGAGAGCGACGCGCGCGAACGTAAGCAAAAGAAGGACCGCGGCGATTGGGTCCGCGCGCTTATGGCCGATCCAGATCGCGTGTTGCATCCTGCAGGCTTTCAGCCAGGTCAATTCAGTGGCGATCAATATCATCTGCTTACCAGTGTATTCAGTGGCGATGTGATCACCAGCCGCGAGGACGGGTCAAATTGGCGCACACTTATCCCCGAGTTTGGAGAGCCGGTCGCCCGCGCCTTTCGCGATGCCGCGATTGCGCATTGGCGTGCCTATGAGCCGACCTTGCGATCGGAGGGCGGCGAGGCCGGCTCAACGCCCTATTCGCTGATCTTTGCAATGACCGGCCTTTCGATCGAAGCGGCGGAGGACAGCGGCCTTGCGCAGCGGCTGACCGAGGACGAAGCGCGGCACGCTTTTCGTTATGTCACTTGGGAGTTGAACGGCTTTCCAGATTGGTTCGAGACGCTATATCGCGCCTTCCCGGAATCTGGGTTGAATGCCGTAGCAACCGAGCTTCTTTGGGAGCTCGAACATAGTGTCGGCGAGCACCCGCTCCACTATATCCTGCACGACATTCTCTATTACGCACCATGGCTGCACGGCGACGTCGCGCCGTTGATCCTAAATTGGCTGGGAGCGCATGATGTACTCAACGCCGATGCGCTGCGCTATTGCCTGAACATCTTGGCGGGGAGCAATGTTGCCCCCGCCGATCTCGGAGCGCTTGCGGCGAAGAAAGCCACCAATGCTAAGTTGGAAGATCAGCTGCCGCGCTGGTTCGCGCTCTGGGCCGATACCAGTCCCGCGGCAGCGGTCCCTGCTTTGGAACGTCATCTCGAAGCTCTATTCCCGGCCGATGCTTCAATCTTTGCTCAACTGTTCATCGTCGCTTTGCTCGGCGATCGGCACGGTACGGGCACGCGCGTTGGCGCATATCGCAACGCCGGCGACCTAAAGCGGCTCTATGTTCTGATGCACCGCTGCATCCGGACTGACGATGATATCGATCGCATTGGGAAAGGTGTCTATTCGCCGACGCTTCGTGACAATGCGCAGGACGGACGCAACACCTTGTTCAATATGCTGGTTGAAGAGCCCGGCTCTGAAGCCTATGCTGCGATAAAGGCGCTCGAGGAGGAGCATCCTGTGTCCGATTATCGGCGATGGATGGCGGTGCGAGCGCGTGAGCATGCAACGCGGGATGCCGATGAGCCGCTTTGGACGGTCGAGCAGGTTCACCACTTTTCGAAAAAGGGCGGTGGCTGATGTATCCCTAACGGAAATGCGTGTGGCGCAACGTCCGCTGGCCAGGTTTACTGCGACGTATTCTTCCCACCGAAATTGCAGGTCACGCCTTGCGGCGCAGCTCCCCGGGGGGTCCAGGCGCAGTCCAGCTGTGCGCGCTTGTCTATTGTCGTCGCCGAAGACGCTAGAAGGCTACTGGTGACGAGCAACTGCTTCAGCTTAGCCTACCGTTGCTCGCGAATCCACCGCGCTACTTAACTCTCACGGCCCAGCCGAGCCGCTTACCTTCAACAAACACAAAGAGTAAGCGCTAACGCGAAGCGAATCGCGCCATCACCTTTTCGTCGAGCTGATTCGTTGCGCCTAATTCGGTGATCAGCTCTGCAACTCGACTCCCGCGAAGTCCGGCTAAGGTTGGACAACCGTCACGAACGAACGTATAGAACCCTTTTACGAGATACACGCCAATCGCACCAACATGTTGTGCCTGCGCGGCATGCACTTCTTTGAATATTCGAGAGGAGAAAAGCGATTGTGCCGCTAAGGGGCTAGAAAATGCGATTTCTGCAACCGCTAGATTCAATCGGTCCTCTTCCACATAGTGCTCAACATTCGGAGACGGGGGCGCGGGCCTGTTGTTGTCGTACGGATCCAAGAGATGCAGCTTCCATTTGATAACCGAGTCATGTTGCGATAGAGCCGTGCTCGTTTCCGTAAGCCACGCTGTTGTGTCCTTGCCTCGTTTGCGACTCATATACAAGTGGATACGATGAAACGGGTCGGCACCATTACGAGAAGCATTCTCATCTTTGTCAATGAGCGTGAGCGACCCACTACGCAAATTGTAGGCAACCGCTTCACCAATAAAATTAGCCTCGTCGTGGTAAAGAATGGTCCCCGCCTCAGCGAAGATAGCTTGTTGCTCGAGGTTCGCAAAACCTAGTTCAGCTGACCCATCAAGTTTCGCATTGATCCGGCGGACGCCTTCTGCCATGGGCCAAAAATTTGCGTAGTGATTTCTATCAAAGTGCTGCTGGACGTAAAAGTTAAGTCCCGGCAAGCGCGAACAAAGCGTTGCGTGAACATCGCGCCAATAATTTGCAAAGAGTTCCTGCGGGAGACCGTCTCTCCGTCTCACCGAGGCATAAACGTTGTGATTAACGACATCGTCACGAGAAGAGAAGTCTTGTGCGGTCATTGAAGCTCCTTGGATGTAGGTACTTCCCAGCGTTACACGACCCTATCCAGCAGGACTTTTGGATCATAATAGGCAACCAAAAGCCGTGTTGCCTTGCCTTGAGCACAATCCCAGTGTTCGGAGATTAGTATTGATTCGTCAGTGCCCTGCACAGCAATTCGTATTAACGCTACGACATGCTCACCTTGGACAGTTAAGCTTTCATACGACAATCTGGTGAAGTCAAGTGTCGCCGCTACTTTGGGAAGAATCGACACATACCCTGCTTTGTCGTATTGACCGCCCCACGGAAGATAATCAGGAACGAATAACCTGAAATCATCATCCAACAATTTCTCGAAATCTATAATTCTCCCCTCCGCCGCACCCTGATAGAAGGCTTTTACGATGGCTAGCGCATTTGCTTCTTTAGTAGCATGATCGTTCATATTTAAGGATCCCTCAGTGGTACTGAGATTACACGCTTATGAGCCGAAAGTACCTAGCTAGTTGCTACTTTGGATAGGTAAGTTTTCTGTACCTGGGAGAATAGCTAGTCGATTTCGACGTCTTCGCGTATGGAGCGAGGACTATGCTGCCGAACCGAGCGGCACTTTAAATTGCGAAGTCTCAGATGCCGTTCCCTAGTCGGTCATACTTGGATAGTCGGTATAGCCCACAGCGCTCCCACCGTACGCTGTTGCCCGATCGAACGTGTTAAGTCGGACCTGACGACGAATGCGCTCAGGAAGATCAGGGTTGGAGATGAACATCCGCCCAAACGCGACTGCGTCGGCAAGACCACCAGTCAAAACCGTGGCGCCAGTCTCCGCCGTATATCCGCCAGCGGTGATCACCGGTCCGGCAAATAGATGACGAAATAACGCAGCGTTATTTGCGCTGTCCACGCTTGCATCGTCTCCCAATCCGGCCGAAGACGCGCGTGGCTCAATCAAATGAAGATAAGCAATAGAGCGCCTGCTGAGTTCGCCGATCACATAACTGAAGTGAGGAACAGTGGCGCTGTCGCTTAGCCCTCCAAGATTGCCATGTGGCGACAGTCTTACGCCAACGCGGTTTGAACCGATCTCGCTTGAAATGCTGTCGACCACTTCCAGCAGCAGACGAGCGCGGTTTTCAACTGAGCCACCATAGCTGTCCGTACGGCGGTTGCTACCGTCCTGCAGAAACTGGTCGAGCAGAAACCCATTGGCACCATGTACTTCGACGGCGTCGAATCCTGCCTCGACTGCATTGATTGCAGCTCGCCTGAACGTTGCCGTGACGTTCGCAAGTTCGGCGAATTCAAGTGCCCGAGGCGTTTCATACGGTACCTGCTGGAACTGTGGCGTGTAAGCCATTCCAGGCGCGGCAATCGCTGACGGTGCTACAGGCAGGCTGCCATCTGCGTTATATGAAGAATGCGACCAACGTCCGTGATGGACAATCTGCAGCGCAATACGGCCGCCTTCTGCGTGCACGGCATCGGTCACGTCGCGCCAGCTCGTTATTTGCGAAGGCGTGTAAATGCCGGGCATTTGCGGATACCCGTGGCCTTGGCGGATGATCGCTGTCGCCTCAGTGATAATCAAACCCGCTGTCGCTCGCTGGGCGTAATACGTCGCACTAATTGCCTGGGGTGTGCCGTACGCATCGGCTCTCATCCTTGTCAGGGGCGGCATGACGATTCGATTTGGGAGCTGGAGTGCTCCCAATCGAAGCGGAGTGAAAAAGACGTCATAAGTCACGGCACGGCCTTGCGATATTCATGCTTAGGAGAAATTGCGTCAGATGAACTTGAGATCGCCGAAGTCAAGCGAGACAAGCAAAGGCTCCGGCACCTTCTGGAGGCGATCGTCGTAGGCGTAGATACGTCGCGTAGTCGGCATCTTGATGCCTTGAAATTCCCGATAATTCGTCGGATAGTTCGCGCCGGTCGCCCCACCGAGAATGTCGACCGTATAGTCGTGGCGCCGCATCAGCCCATCAGGTCCAAAATGGGTGATCTGTGTTTTGGTGTGACTCGCAATATAGTCGGGGAACGTGATTTTCAGGCGACGCCACGTCTCCCCATTTTCGGTCCATGGTTCGATTTCTTCCGTCTCAAATCCTGGATAGGTGTAAAGGAATGGCGAGGTCAAATAAGTCCACAACGCCTCGCTAGCAAAGTATGCGACGTGAAATTTGTCCCACGCACTCTCAATCGTGTGGCCCGCATAAGCCTCTTCTGGGCGATCGCGTGTCTCGACCACATCGCCAGCGAGTGTTTCCAGCGTCATCCGCCCAGGAACAAAGACACTTTGCAGGTTTTCGGTGGTGAACGGCGTAATGGTTAGCTGTTCCACATGCGTCTTGAGAGAGAACACCTTGTCGGTTAATAGACCAGGTTGCTGCTTGAACTGCCAAATAGCGCCGCCAATCGATACCGGCGCATGGAGTTCTGTGAATTCATTCCACCGCTGCAGTCCGCCGTGAGCATTCACTGCAAATTCCAACAAGTCGTTCATATCCAGCTCCTTAAGATCATTCCAGGCGGCGTTGCCAACACGCAGCAATCTAACCGAAGTTCCCCCTTGTCAAAGGTCGCGGTTCCCACCTTTCGTGACACCGGAAACCAAAAGCTAAATATAGGCCTTTTATCCGGCACCAGTTCGGTAGTTTCATGTTTCCCATGGCGGTGCAGGCTGCCAAGCGTCGACGAATTGATCGATAAAAACGCGTACCTTGGGAGTCAAAGGTCGGCGCGTCGGATAGGTTGCGCGAATCGGAGTTCCCGCGACGGCAAACGTCTCCAATACTGGTTGTAGTCGTCCTTGGCGAATTTCCGTCGCGAGGAGAAAGGTCGGAAGATTGATCACGCCGGCGCCGTTGATAGCCGCTGCGACAAGCGCGTCGGCGCTGTCCATGCGCAAGCGGCCGCTTGTCTCTATTGCCAGATTCCCAGTGCCAGTAAAGCTCCAGGGCTGAATTCGTCCGGCACTTACAAATGAAGACACTCATGATTAACGAGATCAGACGGCGCGGCCGGTAGCCCCCTCTCTTTGAAATAACTCGGGGAAGCGCAAACTGCAAGCCGCTGTGTCGCCACAGTACGCGCGATCAACAGCGAGTCCGGCTTTGGCTTGCCAATTCTTATGGCGATGCTATACCCTCGTCCGCCAAGTCCACGAATCTATCCGTGAAACTGATGTCGACGGTCACGGCTGGCCAACTCGCGAGAAACGATTCCATTACCGATCGAACCTACGTGTGGCCGAGCGCGACGGGAACGCTGATTCGAAGAGCACCCTTCGGCGTCGCGCTTCGCGCAGCCATCGCCGTTTCGACCTCCTCGAGATCTTCAATAATCTGTGTGCAGCGCGCAAAGAAAACCGAGCCGTCATCTGTGAGGCCGATACTTCGTGGCGTACGGTGAAGCAAGCGTACTTGCAGACGCACCTCAGGGCGGGCGATGATATTTCCGACCGCCGAGCGCGTAATGCCAAGTTGATGAGCCGCCGCCGTGAAGCTCCCTGCTTTCACCACGGCGACGAACGTCGCAATGTCGTTCACGTTGCCAAGTGCCACAGCCTTATCCTCGGAGATCGAAGAGTCCTGCACCACCCTTAGAACGCGGCGTAGGACCCCTAACGTTACGACTCAGGCAAACTGCTCCGTCGAGCCTACGAGACTCTCAGCAGACTCCTGATAGAACGGGTAGTCGGTGTAGCCGATTTCTGTGCCGCCGTAAAACGTATCGCGGTCATAGTTATTGAGCGGAAGGCCTCGGCGAAAGCGCTCAGGCAGGTCAGGGTTCGAGATAAAGAAGCGACCAAACGCCACCAGGTCAGCGCTACCCTCGGAAATGATCGCCTTCGCCGATGCCTCATCGAAACCGCCGGCTACGATGATCACCCCCCGGAATGACTCGCGGAATTGACGAGCTGCGACGGGATACTGGACGCGGGTATCGTCGGCAGCATTGCCGGCCACCCTCGGTTCGATCAGATGGAGATAAGCCAAATCGAGCCGGTCGAGTTCTTTGACAGCATGTGTAAAGAGCGACACCGGGTCGGTATCCGACATGTCACCGAACGAGCCGTCCGGTCCGAGGCGCACGCCCACCCGATTGCTACCCCATATCGAGATCACCGCCTTCGTGATTTCAAGAAGGAAACGCGTGCGATTTTCTATCGAGCCGCCATAAACATCGTCGCGTCGGTTGCTACCGTCCTGCAAGAACTGGTCGATGATATAACCGTTCGCCGCGTGAATCTCGACCCCGTCGAATCCTGCCTCGAGACCGCGGGCTGATGCGGCACGAAAATCTCCGACCAGCGACACTACCTCAGCCTGGGTCAATGCCCGATTAGGCGTACTCGGAACCCAGCCATTGGCGGTGTAGGCCAGACCTTCCGATTCGACTTCGGACGGCCCGACAGGCAATACCCGGTTGGGCTGCATATCGCGATGCGACTGACGGCCTGCGTGGAAAAGCTGAAGAAAGATGCGACCGCCCTTCTCGTGAACGGCATTAGTAATCTTTCTCCACCCCGGAATCTGTCCGTCCGAATAAATGCCAGGCGCGCCGAGATAGCCGTTGCCGTTAGGCGATACGACGGTCGCCTCCGACACGACAAATCCGCCTTTCGACGCACGCTGTGAGTAGTAGTCGCGCATCAATTGGTTGGGCACGTCGCCCTTTCCTGAACGCATACGGGTAAGCGGCGCCATCACGATGCGGTGCTCGAGTTGATACTGACCCAACTTAATGGGGCTAAAGAGATTAGACATGTTCTTCACCTATTCTATGAGTATTACGCCGACGGGCTAGTTGCGCAGTCAGAGGAAATACGATTACTCCATTTCCTAGCTGGCGACTGCTCGGGTGGCAATGGAGACAGAGTAGGCGATCGTTATTGAACAATAAATAGCCGTTTTCAGCGTGCTTTATTTCATAGGTGGAACAATAAAAGCTTTTTCATTGGCGCAGAACGGGTTTGTTCGCCGTGTCGCTGCTTAGAAACAATTCGACTAACCAATCGACAAACACTCGGACCTTGGCGCTGAGATGCCGGTTTGGCGGATAGACGACAAAGACGGAAATGGGATCAGCCCACCAATCGGCGAAAGCAGGTTCCAATGCGCCGCTATCGATGTGAATACGGCTCAAGAACGTTAGCGCATGCACAACGCCTAGCCCCGCCAATCCCATCGCTAGGCATGCAGTCGAATCGTTGGCGGTCAGTGTGCGCTCGGGTATCACTTCGACCGCCTCCTCCTTTCTCTTGACCACAATAGGGAAAGCCCGTCCCGTTTGAGCCGCAACCATCTGGATCACGTCGTGCCCGTGCTCAAGTCCAGACGGATGTTTGGGACGCCCGTGTTTCAGCCAGTAATCCGGGGTCGCGCAAAGCACCTGACGTACATCTCCGAGCCTTCTTGCGACTAAGGATTGATCCAAGACTTTTCCTGTTCGTACAACGCAGTCGATGTTTTCGGCCATCAGGTCGAGCGGCCGATCGCTGATGCCAAAATCCAGTTTGATATCAGGGTAACGGGCGACGAAATCAGGTAACGCGGGAATGATGAGTCCTAGACCTATCGGGACAGGGAAATCTACGCGCAACCGGCCGCGCGGATTGCTTTTCGCCCGAGTCATGACGCCTTCGACCTCTTGCAGCTCGTTAAGTAAGCGCACGGCTCGTTCGTAGTAAGCGATGCCGTCAGTGGTCGGACTGACTTTACGGGTCGTGCGGTTGAGCAACTTGGTGTCGAGATCCGCTTCGAGCGTCTGAATGAGTCGTGTGACCGTAGGCTTTGGAATGTCGAGTGTTTCCGAAGCCCTTGTGAACGTTCCCGTTTCAACTACACGTACAAAAGCTCGCATCGCCTGAAACTTGTCCATGAGCAACCTATGTTCGGATTGGCTTGTTTAGGTGCGCCTAAAAACGGTGCGCCTCGATCATACATCGATGCGACCGTCGGTCAGGGCCTCTGGGCAAGGGTTTGCCGGCATCGCGATCCCGTGTCGTCTCTAAGGGGACGCACTTTCCCCACTGAACCGCCTACTCTCCGTTTTAGAAGCAGTTTTGTTCGACGGTTGGTTTGTGATCTGTCCAACGCACCGTTGACACATTATTTATTTGAAACGGAGAACATCATGGATGCCAATCAATTTGCCAACTCGTCTACCAGTCCGCCGCTTGTCGCAGAGGACGTGCTCCGGACTTCTGTCGAGCCGGCGTCGAGCCAGAATTCGTGGTTGGCCGTTTTGTCGGTCGCGGTGGGTTCTTTTGCATTTGTCGCGACGGAATACATGCCGGTCGGCATCTTGCCGCAGATCGCGCGTGAACTCGGCGTCACTCCGGGTACGGCGGGCCTCATGACGACGACGCCAGGCATCATCGCCGCGATTTCCGCACCCGTCCTGCTGCTCGCTGCCGGCCGCATCAATCGGCGGTTGATTTTGTTGGCACTGGCCGCCCTGCTGCTGGCCTCAAACTTGATCTCGGCTATCGCTCCGAGTTTTGCTGTCATGCTGATCGGCCGTGCGTTGCTCGGCGCGAGTCTCGGCGGCTTCTGGACCGTCGCACTTGGCGCGTCGGGACAGTTGGTCCCGGAAAACCAAGCCGCCCGGGCGAGCGCAACCATTTTCATGGGAATCACGCTGGCCACCGTGATCGGCGTGCCGCTCGGCACGTTGATCGCCGATATGACTTCATGGCGTATATCGTTCTTCGCCACCGCGATCCTCGCGGCCCTGGCGTTGGCCGCCCAAGCCGTATTATTGCCTTCGATCCCCCCGAAGGCCGCGATGCGAACTAGCGATTTCCGCGCGATGCTCTCACGTTCAAACGTTCGACGCAGCCTGTTGATGGTTGGCTTGCTCTTTGGCGCGCACTTCGCGGCGTACACGTATATCGCGCCCTTTCTCGAGCGCAATGCGTCGCTCGGCGGCCAAGGAATCACTGCCGTGCTGCTGGGATTTGGCATCGTGGGATTCGTCTCGAACTTCGCGATTTCGGCATTCGTCACGCGCCATTTGAAGGCTTCACTGTTCGTGCTGGGTGCGCTCGTGATGATCGCGTTGTTCGCGCTTCCGTTGTTGCAGGCATCGCACATCGGCGTGATTGCGACGGTCATGGTGTGGGGCGTTGTGTATGGCGCAATACCGCTCTGTCTGAGCGTGTGGATGCAATTGACATCACCAGATCGCCCAGAAGCAGGTTCATCGATGTTCGTCAGTATCGTGCAAATCGCTATTGCGGTGGGCTCGCTCGGCGGCGGTGTGGTGGTCGACCACCTGAGCATTGCGTCAACCATGCGCTTCGGCGGCATACTCGCTGCTCTCAGCCTGCTCGTGATCATGACGTTCCGCACACGCGAGTCGACGTTAAAAGAGTTGCTTGAAACGTAATGGGCTACATGCGATCGAAATCGGCAGTTGAAGCGATGCAGTTGCATACCACGCACTTGGCGAATCTGACGAGTGCGCGGTGTTTGGCTTATGAAGCGTCAGATGGTTTGTCCGCACAGGCAATGGATATGGATCGAATTAGCTAGGCGATAGAATCGCTTCGAGGCCAGCTGAAAAAGCAACAACTTGCGCAAAGGGGCGGTGGTGCAGGCCAATGTGACTGATGACGCCGCTAGCGTTGCGGCCGAGAACTGTGACGCCAGCGACCGGATGGCCGGCATAGATACCTTCCCACGCAAGATAAGTGTGAGAGTCAGTGCAGGCCTCATGCACAAACGCAATCGACTCGTACATTCTCCGAGTCGCATCGAAGAACCGCCGGATGTCTTGGGTGCCAATTATCGGCGTTTTGAGTACAGATGCTTCGAGCGCCACGTCTTTCGAAAACCCCCATTGCGAACGAATCTAATGATGGTTGGTTGATTAGTGCGATCCAATCGCGAGATGACAGTACAGAACCGTTATACATAAAACTTCCTCGATTGAAAAGTTGATCGTTCGGGCGTTGCAGTTGCCTGCAAGTTACCCTAAGTAAACGCTTAACACTAATCACTGCCTTGAATTACGTGTGCGTAATCCTGTCTTAAAGGCAGGCAAGTGCCAAGCGTCGACCATTGTAGATTTCCCGCTGCTTAGCAACCGGCACCGAATGCCTGACGACTTAAAAGGTGGGAAGATCGACGCATTATGATGGTCGCGAGGACGCAAAACTTGTCTAAAATTGCACACACAGCGCGTTGCTGACTTGAAAGAAAGGACCATTAATATGGCAAGGGTATCGAATATTCTCTTTGTTCACGGCGCATGGGCTAATTCTTCAGCTTGGGAAAGGGTTCTGCCACTCACCGAAGCAGCGGGCCTCGGCGGTACCGCAGTCTCACTCGCCCTGACATCACTTGCAGACGATGTGGCAACGGTAAAGCGAGCGATTGCGCTGATCGACGGGCCAGTATTATTGGTCGGCCATTCATATGGCGGAGCGGTCATAACGGAGGCAGGCTCCGAGCCAAACGTTGCGGGGCTTGTGTACGTCGCCGCGTTCGCACCCGATACCGGCGAATCAGCAGGATCGCTCGGCGCGGGCGGACCTCCTACCCGATTACTCGAGGTTGTGCGCCCTGACGCAAACGGCTTTTATAAGCTGACTCGCGAAGGCGTAGATGAGGTGTTCGCCCAAGACCTTGCAGAAGAAGAGCGCGCCCTGATCTTCGCAACGCAAAATCCATTGGCGGGTGCCGCGCTTGGCGCTGAAATAACTTCCCCGGCCTGGAGGGAAAAGCCGAGCTGGTATCTGCTTGCTAGCGAAGACCGCACTATCCATCCGGAGCTTCAACAGAAAATGTCGGCCCGGATGAGCGCGACAGTCCTTACCGTGGCGTCCAGCCATCTGCCAATGCTGTCTCACCCACAGGCAGTCGCCGATTTGATAGGTCAAGCGGCGGGATAGCTCGAATTTTTGCCTGGTCATATGCGGCTTGCCTCTGTCGTTCGAGTTCGAATGGGCCGCGCAAAACTCGCGCAACTTGCCGCCTTTCAAACAAGGCCCGGCAGTTGCAACAGTGGACGTGTAGGCGTCCCAGACTTCGTGCGAAGCGCGTTAGGTATCATAGGTGTCTGTAGGCTACCGTCTCGCCCATCCCGGACCTATTGCTCTCTCGCTTACCTTGCCGATGTAATCTGTTTAGAAGAGGAAAGCGAACTTTCAAAGTTTGAAACCTTGTTCTCGCAGACGGAAATGGTCGAATTTATAAGCGAATCCTCTCCTAGCATGAGGTTGCCGTTGACTTGGTCTGGCACGAACTTGATTCGTACAATGCCTCGCCATACGCAATTTTCTATGCGAAGCAGCTGTTTAGGCCTCACGATTTCGCATTTGGCTCAGGCGCGTTCTCAACTTCTACTGTGATAGACATCATTTCGAAAGCAAGCATTCGTATGACATCGTCGATGTAATTCCACACTGAGAAAATCCATGAAACAACTGGCAACACTATCCTCATCACTGGCGGCGGATCTGGCATCGGCCGAGGCCTTGCCGAAGCGTTCCATCGACTTGGCAACCAAGTCATTATCGCGGGACGACGCCGCGCTAATCTCAACGAAACGATCGCCGCGAACCCCGGAATGGAGGCGGTCGAACTCGATATCACCGATCTGCAGAGCATCTCTTTGGCGGCAGAACAAATTCGTGCCAAGTGGCCATCGCTGAACGTATTGCTTAACAACGCGGGGGTGATGCATATCGACGATCTGAGTCGCCCCATCGATGACGCGATGATGGTATCGACGCTGACCACCAATTTGATGGGACCGATCCGCTTAACAGGTGCGCTCGTCGAACATCTAAAACTGCAAAACGACGCGACGATTATCAATGTATCGTCCGTACTTGGGTTTGTGCCGATGGCGATTACCGGAGTCTATTCGTCGACAACAGCAGCTATCCATTCGTACACACAATCGCTGCGTTACCGGCTCAAAGACACGTCAGTGCGTGTCATCGAGATTGCGCCGCCTTGGGTTCAAACCGATCTGCTGGATAGCAAGAACGAACCGAGGGCGATGCCGCTCGCTCCGTTCATCGAACAAACAATGCACGAACTCAGCAAAGACGCAGATGAGGCCGTTGTTGAGATCGCTAGACCCATGCGCAATAACGCCGGGCCAAACGAGGCCGCATTCGTCACGCAGTTCAACGATATGATCACCGGTGCCTAAGGCGCTGTAGGATATTAAACGAGCGAACCAAAAAGGTTAGCAATGGCTTGCTGTTGCTAACCAACAGGTTCAACAGCATTTTCGTGTGCGAAGGCGCGCGCTAGCAAACCACCTTGTTCTTGCATTAGTGCTTCTGCCGACATCGTCCGACCCACTCCCGAACTTGACTTACCGTTGGTGGTACTAACCTGTTTCATTTACAATTTGCGTACGCAAAACATCTGCTTATCGGTAGCCACACTCTCCCACCATCGACGATGCGATCCGCGAGTGCAAGTTATCCAATGCTGCAGCGAGGCGCCGACTTGGGACGGCGTATCGGGCTTACTTAAGACATATCCTAGGTTCAAAAAATCAGCGCGTAACGAAGTGAATGGGGTGAATGCGGGTGCGATGTACCGAACCGGCGCACTCAATGTTTTCGTACGCGCGGCCGAGACACGAAGTGCACTGAGGCCGACGCAAGATGGCCTCTTGTCATCGGCGATAGGCAAAGCGATATCGCGACTTCAAGCGCGGCTAAATATTTAGTCCTTTCATCGAAACACTTGCAGCATTTCGCCCCCTCGAAGAGGAACTATTTGCGAGGCGATGCAATGTTCATTGCAGAGGAAATCGGAGCCGTAGAAACGGAACTGGCGATGACAACCTCGACGCCACAAAGATCGCTACGCGTCAACATGCCGGTGGTCGGCACGGTCATGACGCCGGTGATCGGCGCATTCATTAGAGCCTCTCCGGAGCCCTGCTAAAGCAAGGGCTTGGCGTAGCGTGAGTTCCCGATTTCGCGGTGCGTGCAACTCACACATGGCTCGCTTGTCTCTGTATTGAGCCCGTTTCTCGACAGCCGCGACACTTCGGGTGCGATTGGCCGCAAAGCCAGCAGACCACGTCGAATACACGTGTCTTCGTCCATTTCAGGAACAAATATCTAGTTTCCATTGGCAGTGCTTCGCTAGATACCTACGGTCGACGCGCATAGTGATCGCCAATTGTTGGTAGATACAGGAAAGTGTTGGCGATGACATCGATTTATCTTCCTATCGAATTCGGTCACTATCGAGCCGCAAGCTGCGCCTTGGACGACCAACGTGTTGTTCAGCGGCGATCAGCGGCTGCCCAATTTGCTACTTATCGAGGTGTACGTATGTCACGCGTAGTCAGTTTTTCCCGTTTTGGTGGACCCGAGGTTCTCGAGATACATGATGTTCCTGTCCCGGTGCCGGGCGCCGACGAAGTGCGTATCCAAGTCAAAGCTATTGGCCTCAATCGGGCCGAGGCCATGTGGCGCGCCGGCGTCTATGTCGAGCCCGTTATCCTTCCTGCACGCCTGGGCTACGAGATATCTGGAGTAGTCGATGCGGTAGGAACGAATGTCACGCATGTGGAGCCTGGTAACGTCGTCAGTACCGTTCCATCCTTTTCGATGAACGACTACGGCATGTATGGGGAACTGGTCCTCGCCCCGGCGCACGCGGTCGTCAAGCACACGGCGCTGATTGCCTTCGAAGATGCAGTGGCAATTTGGAACGTATTCATCACACCGTACGCGGCGTTCACCGAAAACAATCGCCTGTCCGCCGGACAAACCGTATTGATTCCAGCGGCTTCCAGCGGCGTCGGAATCGGTGCGATTCAAGTCGCAAATGCACTTGGCGCTAGGCCGGTTGCGCTCACCCGCACGCGCGACAAGCGAGACGCATTGATAGAGCTTGGCGCGGCGCACGTAATCGTAACGGGTGAACAGGACTTGGTTCAGGAAGTGGCTCGCATCACCGAAGGAAAGGGTGCGGAACTAGTGTTCGATCCGGTTGGCGGCCCGAACTTCGCAAAGCTGGTTGAAGCGACCGCTCCCAGGGGCACGATCCTAGTCTACGGCGCCCTTAGCGAAGAGGTTACGCCGCTTCCGATGCTTTCGGTGCTTGCGAAGCGGATTACGATTCATGGATACAACCTGTTCGACACGACCACGACGCCCTTGTTGCAAAAGGAGGCAATAGAATTCATTATCGATGGCCTCACATCCGGCAAACTGAAGACGGTCATTGCACAACGTTTCGAGTTCGACAATATTGTTGAGGCGCATCGCACGTTGGAACGAAATCAACACATGGGCCGATTGATTGTTACTGTCTAAGCCCCTTGCTTGCGCCTGTTCTGGATCTACGGAACGGATGCGATTTCGCCGCACGAGGCAACAAACAATCGCCGAGTTCACGGTGTTGCTGTATGCGCCTGGCTTGTTTTGGACGGATGACCCCAACGGATCAGGAGCTTAGGCCGTCTCTTTCCTTAGCAAACTCAGAGTCGGTGTAGCCGGTTTTCATGGCACCCTCGTTGAAGATAAAGCTGTGCGTATGCGAATCACGCGTGGTTGAAACGCTTACATAACGGCGAATGACACTGACAAAACTCGAGTCTATTTAAGAAAGGATGGGTATGCGGGCTACAACCGTCTGCTGAATAACGCAAAGAACAATCTTGTCTTGACTCAAAAAGAGGGGTTATCGTCCTCCGTCTCGGATTTTAGGTTTGTAAGATACGGCCCAATCGAACCGATGAGGATTCAATGCAGCGAATTGCTTTAGTAGTAACCGCGAACTTACAGGTGCTTAGCCTGAGCGTGTTGTCGGTATTCGAGTTCGCGAATGCCATGATGGGTCAACAGCACTATGATGTGTGCCTCTTATCTGAAGATGGACGGGTACGAACATCATTTGGCACCGATATGCTCACAAATCGATTCGGCGACGGCCCGTTTGACACAATCATTGTTAGCGCGGCCATCGATTTTCAGCCAGCGACCCCGGCTACCCTGGCGTTCCTGAAGGACTCTTTAATTTCGTCACGCCGAATCGCTTCCACATGCGTAGGCGCGTTCACGCTTGGAGAAGCTGGCCTGCTCGATGGCAGACAAGCCACAACGCATTGGGCCATGGCCGCTGAGTTGTCGCGGCGTTTTCCCAACGCGAAGGTAGTGCCTGAAAGAATATTTACGCGAGACGGCCCAATCTGGACCTCAGCGGGCGTCACGTCCGGTATGGATCTCGCTTTGTCCATGGTTGAACAGGATCTTGGACGAGAGTTGGCGAAATCGGTGGCAAAAGTAATGGTCCTGGATCACCGGCGGTCGGGCAATCAACCACAGATCACTATTGGTCCGGATCTCTACTCTGGCTCCGATCGTATCGAGGAATCGCTTCGATATGCGAGACAAAACCTTGGGAAACCATTAACGGTAGCTTCCCTTGCCGACGCTGCGAAGCTCAGCCCACGGCAATTTTCACGACTTTTTCGTGCTACCACGGGGGAGTCGCCCGCGAAGGCAATTGAAAAAATGCGACTAGACGTCGCCCGCCACCTTGTAGAACACAGCACTACGACCATTCAAAAAATTGTTCGGGACACTGGCTTTGGTGATAGCGAAAGAATGCGGCGTTCTTTCGTCCGCTCGTTTGGCTTTGCACCCCAGGTTCTCAGGAGTCGTTCGCGCAAGGGCCAGTGAATCGAGCGGCGCGCCGATACTTGATCAAGACCCTTGATTGACAGGATTCGACATTGAAACTCCCACCAGAATTGTCAGCTTGGGCAAGCATTGTCCGGGGTCTGCATGTCAGATCGAATGATTGCGCCGTGCAGCAACAGCTACGTGCGATGGATCGGGGATGGCATCTCAGCGAAAGCTGCGCTGTCGCAACAGCGAACCGCGGACCGCAGGCTCTAGTGAAAGTACTCGAACGCCCCACGAACAGCACAGCAATCATAGATTGGTGCGATCCTGGGTCATGCCGGTATCGAGATCAGATATGGCGAGTTACTCGTGCGCCTAGGGGTGGAACTTGTGCGTTGAGCGGACTTATTATTTCTCCGGGAGAGCTGGTGTATCGGCCCCGAAGCTATCGCTTAACGCCTAAAAATGCGGGAGCGATGATACGAGCGGAACAGATCGAGCAAGAGCATGCAATTCCGTTGGTTGCACCCGCGATTCTCTAGTGATGATCGCTTGTTATCGTTGACTCATCAGTTGTTGAGGTAAAAGCACAAGACTGCAGTCTCTGACGTCACAGGTATTTTTGCGCTTCGATGGCGTTACAGATAGTCGACCAAACAAGCATGCCGTCATTCCCGGCAGAAACATCAGTCAAAGCAAGTTGGTGATTCTTCTATGACTGCACGCATCCTTTTGGAAAGGTTGCTAACGTGAATTCGCGGGACTGGTTTACGCCGCGGCTTGAGACACCCTAAATCGACGAAACCTAAACGATCCTTCAGCCGACTTCGTAACGAAACTCTGCACCAAACTCGAACTCGAACTCGAACCCGATCCCGATTCCGATTCCAACCCCTAGTCCAATGCGTCATTGACTTGGCACCCCATCTACGTTCGAATTTAGGCATGGGGAAAATGAATCTGACTGATACCGAACGTGCGCAATTACTTTCAGCGGCACGCAGCCGAACGGTGCGCGCGGCGGACGTGCGACGTGCAAAACTGATCTTGATGCTCGAGGACGGT